>Ga0114931_10000386_pt1 | contig 52236 bp, 58 predicted proteins | sample 2SBtaG_FD_89579 | JGI IMG/M metagenome (GOLD analysis project Ga0114931, IMG submission 89579) | Deep subsurface microbial communities from Kolumbo volcano to uncover new lineages of life (NeLLi) - 2SBTROV14_V59a metaG | ecosystem: Environmental > Aquatic > Marine > Volcanic | place: Kolumbo... | reverse complement strand
CTGCAGCCGGGTGTCGAGTTTGGCGAAAAGGGACAGCACGAGTCCGTCTGGCGCACACAGCATGCCGTCAAGAGAAACGGCGAACTTTATCCGACACATGGTGCGGGTCCCATCGCGACCTACTTGAATATTAATCGTGGAAACCAGTTTGTCTCCTTGACTTCCAGCGCTACAAAGTCACGCGGGCTGCACAAGTACATCGTCGACCACGGTGGCGCGGACCACCCAAACGCTAGAATAGAGTTCCGCCTGGGTGATATCGTCACAACTGTCATCACCTGTGCCAACGGCGAAACCATCGTGGTCAATCATGACACCAACTCTCCGCGGCCCTACTCACTCGGTTTTCGTGTGCAAGGGACAAAAGGGATTTGGATGAAAGATGGCGACGCCATCTACATCGAAGGCAGAAGTCCGGAAGCCCACCGCTGGGAATCTTCCGAACCCTACCTGCAGGAATTTGACCATCCGCTCTGGCACCGTTTCGAAAACAGGGCAGCCGGTTCGGGCCATGGCGGCATGGACTTTTTCGTCTTAAACGCGTTCGTCGAAAGCATCAAACGTGGCGTCGTGCCACCCCTGGATGTCTACGATGCCGCCGCCTGGAGTGTGATTACCCCTCTGTCTGAACGCTCTATCTCTGAAGGGGGCGAACCACAGAGTTTTCCGGATTTCACCAACGGGCGCTGGGTGAAACGAACGCCCGTACTCGGGTTCGATGATCAATATTAGTCCAACCGGGATTTTCGTGGTACCACCACATTCATGTCGTAAAATTTTGAATGTCTTGACCTGAATGTCGAGGTACGTTCAGAGGATCGGTTTTTGGGGATGGCCCCGCAGGCGGGATTCGCGAGTTACCGCGTCCGGTTGCAAGATTGTTTCATGACGTGAAATACTAACTGTGCACGTAACGTTGGGCTATCCCTATGATCTTGATATTGAATTACTATTTCTCCGACTCCTCTGGATCTCGGTGGCCGAATTCATGACTTAAGCAGGCTATATGAACAGACCCACTCTCAAACGATGGTATTGACCCTGCTTATACTCGCTGCTGGACTTGGGAGTCGTTTCGGTGGCAGCAAGCAACTTGTGCCCGTTGGGCCGTCCGGAGAAACACTGGTAGAGTATGCCATCTTCGATGCGCTCAAAGCGGGATTTGAGCGCGTGCTCTTCATCTGCAGTCCATCTAATCTCGCCGATATCCGCACGCATTTTTCTCAAAAACTGGCAGACCGCGTTCTGGTCGATTATCTCGTTCAGCCTTTGCCGGAAAATACAAAGCGCTCAAAACCATGGGGCACCGGACACGCAATCCTTTGTGCCAAAGAAAAGCTGAACCAGCCTTTCGGCCTGATCAACGCAGACGATTTCTATGGACGTGGGGCGTTTGGATCGGTTGCTCTTTTCCTGAGGGGTTTGGATGTGAATGACGCCGCCGCCTGTGTCGTCGGCTATTCTCTGTCCGAAACCTTGTCGCCCTTCGGCGCTGTGTCTCGCGCAGCCTGTCAGGTGGACCAGGAAGGCAAGGTCCAACACATCGTGGAACGAACCGGACTTGCGCGCGTTGACGGCCAGATTCAATACTGCAGCCCGGATGGAGAGTGGCGGGAAATTGCAGACTCCACTCCGGTATCGATGAATTTCTGGGGATTTTCCCCCGCTCTTTTTCCCTTGCTTGTGGATGAATTCGAAACGTTTTCACGCTCCCGGAGTCCTGACTCAACTGCAGAATTCTACCTGTCAGATGCCGTGGGTCACTTGCTGGAAAATGGAAAAGTGCGAATCAGGCTCCTGCCATCCAGCGAAAAGTGGTTTGGGTTGACTCACCGCGAGGACAAGGAAGTGGCCGCACGCCGCCTGTCTGAACTTGTGACGGCCGGCCTATACCCTCGGGACTTGTGGTCGGAGGCCTCGACCATTGCATAGTCAATACGCGAACGTTTTGGCGGAGTTTAGCATCGACGTACCCCATGCTGCGATGTCTCGCATCAGCAACGGTCACATACACGAGACATTTAGAATTAGTCCTCCCGCAACCGATCACGCTGGCTATCTCCTTCAGAAAATGAACCGGCAGGTTTTCCACGATATTCCCCAATTGATGGCCAATCTCACCAGGATCACCGGACATCTGCGCAAAGCTCTGTCTGAGTTAGATTGCAAGAAACGTCGTCTTCTCTTTCCCGAATACAGAAGCACGCGCGAAGGCTTGCCATATTATCGAGACGAGGAGGGGAACTGCTGGCGCGTTTGCCAATTCATACCACATGCCCCTAAGGCGTCACGGCGGACCGCCGCCATCGAAGGTGCGGGCCGGGCTTTCGGCGCATTCTTGTTTTACTTACGAGATTTACCGATAGAACAAGTCTGCGAAACCCTGCCCAACTTTCATGCTCTCTCTCCGCGGTTGGAGACTTTTCAGCGAGCTGTTCAAGGAGACCCCGCCGGACGATTGCGCACATGTAGGTCAGAAGTTGAGGAGGTCTATCGTGGCGAATGGGCGCGTTTTCAGCAGTTTGTCGGGCAAAGTGGCATTCCGTGGCGCGTGACTCACAACGACACCAAGATCGACAACGTGCTGTTCGATCAGACCGGTTCCGCCATTGCCGTCATCGACCTCGACACGGTGATGCCAGGACTGGTTCACTATGACTTCGGCGATGCCATTCGAACCTGTGCCAATCGAGGCGCTGAGGATGCGCAGGATTTGGCTACCGTCGAGTTTGACCTCGCTCGTTTTGAAGCCTTTGCCCGCGGCTATCTGGGTGAGACGATTGACCTGCTAGTTGAGGAAGAAAAAAGCACCTTGATCGATGCGCCGCAATTGCTTACTTATTTGATGGCAATTCGTTTTTTGACCGACTATCTGTTAGGCGACATTTATTACCACACGGCCTTTCCGTTGCACAACCTGGTCCGGACGCGCGTCCAACTGAAGCTGCTCAACCAAATGCAGTCGAAGCGGTCTCAGATGGAGTTGATTCTGCGGTCTCTGTGGAAAAGGACGCCCGGTAGTATGGCTTGATTTGGTTCGGCAAACGGAGCACTTCCACGAAGGTGGGGGACTTCGCGGCATAATCCAACGTAATGAAACCTAATGGAACCACCCAACTATCAAAACTACAGCCTGGATGAGTTATATGTCGCTCTAAGTCATTTGGACCGGGAGCTTGACTCGGCGCGGGTGCAGCAAATTGAAGCGGAGATCGCTGCGCGCAGAACATCGTTCTACCCAACCTTTTCTCAGGATAAACCTGATTCTGCTCTACACCCCTCGCACACTGACAATGCTTCAGACAATCTACAGGGCGGCGCCCCATCACGACCGGCCATGCCACCCTCGGGGAGTGCTGCACTCACCACGGCTGCCATTCCAGGTCTGTCGTTCAAGAGAAGCGCCGCACGCATTATTCTGGCTATCCTATTGTTGCAAGGCGCGGGACTTTGGCTGGCCGGACTCTATGGTTTTGGCCGGGAAGAATATCCGGCCTCTTTTTATTTCTATTCTCAAATCGTCGGCGTTGCCTGGTATGTCTTTCTCATGGCATTGGTCTGGATTGATTCAAGCCAACAAAATGTTTCTGCCACGGCTGTTTTTAGACTGGATTTCAATTTTCTGAAAACGACGCACGTTCGACAGGTGTTCAAGTATTTCGGAGGGTGTGCTCTCTTTGTTGTTCCCGCGACATGGCTCCTGAAGGAATCTGAATTGAATCTAAGCGGCCAGAATGAATGGGGCGTGGGCCTTGCTTTTCTGACCACGGTCATTCTGGCCCCCGTTTGCGAAGAAATCGCATTTCGCGGGTATCTTTACAACGCCATGTTTTCACACTTTAAGCGGAAACGAGAACGACTGGTTGTGAACGCCATGCTGTTTGCGTGTGCGCACGTGTTCATTGTCGGCCTGTTTCTTAGTGCATCTGTGCCATATTATATTTTTATTCTGGGATATCTTCTTGCTTTGCTGTATGAAGAAACCAGAACGCTGTTACCCAGCATCATGTTGCATGCGTTGAATAATGGCCTGGTTTTTTTCCTCGAAATTTTTCGTGTATTTGACGGCTAGTCCGGCTAACGAATGCCGGGTCTTGCCTGGCCTGGGCCCCATCGCTACTTGCGGTTGTAAAACGCATGACAACTCCGAGTGGCACGTCGGGAGTTTGTAATACGCCCATGATTTTGTTGTGCAGGGAGGCAAAGTTATTACCGCGATATTTCTTGAGCAAACAGCCGATTGATTCATGACAAAACATGCATCCTAAAATGAAGGAGGATATACCATGGAAGATTTGATTCAGGCACCAGAGCGGGAATATGCTAGCGTCCTGACCCGATTCGGCGCGATCTTGCTTGACGGTTTGCTCCTTGTGCCATTCTACATCCCATTGCTTTTCGCTTCCTGGACCAACGGTGAACCGAAAGACGTGTCAGCTTCATATGTGGTCGTCATGATCGTGACTGTGGTTGCGATGTTGGTGTTCGCGGTGTGGAATACAATCGTTAGAATGGGGAAAACGGGGCAATCACTGGGGCGAAAATTTCTCAACATCGCTGTCCTATCCGGTGACGGGGAGCCGATCGGGGTTGGCAGCGCGTTTCTCAGGGAAGTTATTGGTCGTTGGCTATCCGGACTGGTGTGTTACATCGGCTACTTGAACGCCTTTTGGGACCCGGACCGACAAATGTGGCACGATAAGCTTGCCAAGTGCTACGTCTACTACGTCGAAGACAACTTTTCCTAAGCGAGAATCTAGCCTTTCAGAATTTGTACAATATCGGTCACCATCTTCTTCGCATCACCAAAGAGCATCATGGTTTTTTCGTCATAGAATAAGGGGTTGTCCTCCCCGGCAAAGCCCGGGGAAAGGCTTCTCTTGATGATCATGACCGTACTTGCCTCATCTACATTCAGGATGGGCATGCCGAATAGTGCGCTATCTTTTTTGTAGCGCGCCACAGGATTAGTAACGTCGTTGGCACCTATTACCAATACCACGTCCGTGTTCTTGAAATCATCGTTGATGGCGTCCATTTCCACCAGCAAATCGTAGGAAACATTAGCCTCGGCCAGCAGAACATTCATGTGGCCTGGCATGCGACCCGCAACCGGATGAATCGCGTAGCGGACGTTCATGTTCCGGTCCATGAGAATTTGTGCCATCTCTTGTAGCACGTGCTGGGCCTGCGCCACCGCAAGGCCATACCCCGGAACGATAATCACCGATTCCGCGTTGTCAAACATCACCACAGCATCTTCTGCCGTGTATCGGGTGACTTGTTTTTTCTCCGTACTGCCACCGCCGGAATCGCTGTGGGCCGCACCGACCCCGGCAAAGAGAACATTAGCCAGGGACCGATTCATTGCAACACACATGATGTTGGTCAGAATGAGCCCGGAAGCACCTACCAGGGCGCCACTTATGATCAAGACGTTATTCGAAATCACAAATCCAGTCGCAGCGGCGGCGAGTCCCGAATAGGAATTGAGCAGAGATATCACGACGGGCATGTCCGCACCGCCGATAGGAATGACTGACGTTACACCGAGAATGGCAGAGAGTGCCAGGATACCGACGATCAGATCGAAGTTGTCTGGCTCCATAACGAACAGAGTCCCAAGGGCAAGGCTTGCAACGACCATCATACCGTTTAGGATATGCTGCCCGGTGTAGGTGATTGGGGAGCCTTTCATGATACCTTGCAGTTTGGCGAATGCGATCAGGCTCCCGGTAAAGGTAATCGTGCCGATGAAAATGCTGAGAGCCAGGGTAGCAAGCACGTTCATTTCCGGTTGCCCCGGAAGCTGAAAATATTCCGAACTCGCGACGAGAGTGGAGGCAGCACCGCCCAGTCCGTTGAACAGGGCTACCATCTGCGGCATGGCAGTCATCTGAACTTTTTTTGCTGCGATGATGCCGATCAGCGATCCGACCACCAGGCCGACGATGATGTAGGTGAAATCCAAAATATGGCGGTCAAGCAGCGTAATGGCAACCGCGAGAAGCATGGCAAGCATGGCCTGGATGTTGCCGTGCCTGGCCGTCTTGGGAGACCCAAGATTCTTGAGACCAAAATAAAAAAGTGCCGCTGAAACTAAGTATACGAGACTTGTAATCGTCGCCATAGTCCTTTTTGCCTCTCCGGTTTACTTGCCTTTATCTTTTTTGAACATGTCCAGCATGCGGTCTGTGACCATGAAACCACCGACAACGTTGATGGTCGCAAATATAATGGCAAATAAACCAAGGGCTGTGGCCGCCATGGTATGTCCGGCACCAGTGCTCAGCAGTGCTCCCACCAGCGTGATGCCGGAAATTGCATTGGAGCCAGACATGAGGGGTGTATGAAGAAGAGGTGGGACTTTTGTTATGACTTCGAAACCGATGAAAATAGCGAGCACAAAAATGTAGATCGACATCAAAATGACATCGGACATACCGTGAGTCTCCTATTTAAGATTCTGCTTCACCATGTCGTTGACTATTTCACCATTGTGCGTCAGGCAGGCACCTTTGACAATTTCGTCGTCAAAATCGAGCCCGTTTTCCGCTTCCAGAAAAACATGCTTGAATAAATTAGTGACGTTCTTGGAATGCATCTGACTGGCATGCACCGGCACTGAAGCCGCGATATTGGATGAGCCAAATATCGTGACGCCATTAGCCTGCACGATTTCATCTGCTTTGGCGAGTTCACAGTTGCCGCCATCCGCAACCGCTAAATCTATGATGACCGACCCCGCAGGCATCAACTCAACCATTTTCGCTGTGATCAGAATCGGGGCACGTTTGCCGAAAATTTGCGCAGTCGAAATCACGGCATCCACCTTGGGCAGTCTGGCGGCGATGGCGTCTTGCTCCCGGCGTAAAAAGTCCTCTGATTGTTCCTTGGCATAGCCACCCTTTGTCTCCACGTTCTCCTCCGTTTCCATTAAAATGAAATGTCCGCCGAGGCTTTCAACCTGTTCTTTGACGACGGGTCGCGGGTCAAATGCTTCGACCTTGGCGCCCAATCGTTTCGCTGTGGCGATAGCCTGCAGCCCGGCAACGCCAGCGCCGAGTACGAGGACCGTGGCCGGCGGAACGGTGCCCGCAGCCGTCATCAGGAGGGGAAAGAACTTCCCAAGCTGGTTCGCCGCAATCAGGACGGCCTTGTAGCCGGAAACGGTCGCCATCGAACTGAGCACATCCATGCTTTGCGCCTTGGTGATACGCGGGATATATTCCAGCCCAAAGGCCGTGACTTTGCGGTCGACCAGAAGCGGAAGGAGTTGCGCGTGCGCGCGCGGTGGCAGAGAGCTAATTAGGTAGGCGCCCTCCCTTAGCATTGCGATTTCGTGTTTGCCGACAACTTCATTTTTCTGCGGTGCGCGCAGTTTGATCACCAGGTCAGCGTTTCCGTACAAATCGGTGGCGTTTTTGACTATCTCGGCCCCAGCGGACTCGTATTCAGCATCAGAAAAAGACGCGCTTGCTCCCGCCTGTGACTGCACCAACACTTTGTTTTCATCTTTTGCCAGAATTGCAATCATCGCAGGGATAACGGCCACGCGCGTTTCACCCTGCATTATCTCTTTCGGAATCCCGATTTTCAAATCGTACCTCCTACTATGTGACGTGACCCATCGATGAGCGAGTACAGATCAGCCCCGGACCTTCTTGTCTTAATTGTGGGCTATCTATCTGGGCCAAATCAAGTTGTAAATACCACAACTGACAACTTGGTTTGATACGCGCAAAAGGCCAGAATGGCGTACAAACCATCAATAGCTATTGCAGCTTGCAAGGCCGTTCGTGCGGAGCGTAGCTGTTGTTTCATCGTTTTCAGATAACCCTCCGCCTGCGACGATGCTTCAGAAACGGCTGAATATAACAAATAGAATTTCGAAACTCAACAGTTAGTTGATAGAGGATGACGACGGCGGAAAGGTGACCTTTTTAGCCACAAATTTCAACGATTAATTGGATTTCCCGCAGGACGGCGGCAACCCGGCAACAGGCACTGAAAGGTCCGTTGTAGGCAACGGCTTTGCCGTTTTGGTGGGCCTCAAGCGTAATGCGGGTTGCTTCCAGCAGTGGACAGCCAGTGGCTTTTTGAACCTGAAGAATGACTTCATCGAATGAATGTACGTCGTCATTGAATAAGATAACTTGCCAGGGTTCGTCCAATCGTGGCTTTTGCCCGGCGTGTTTTTGTTTCTTGGGTGTTTGCACGGATGTCATTGGCCGGCCTCGATGAGTGCTTCTATAATTTTTCGATTAGCTCTCGGGAAGGCGAATGTTTCGATGTCTTTGAGAGCGACCCATCGGCAGGCGATGGCTTGCTTGGGGCGTGCTTTTCCCTTTACGTGCTGACAATGAAATGAATGTAACGTGATCTTGAAATGTGTATAAGCGTGTTTTATCCGCATGAAAGGTTCCTTAACTCGTACTTCAATGCCCATTTCCTCCTCGATTTCTCTGACAACACATTGCGCAAGCGTTTCGCCTGCTTCTTTCTTACCGCCTGGGAATTCCCACAGGCCACCAAGCAACCCATTTGGGGGCCGTTGGTCGATGAGAACTTTGCCCTTTTGCCAGACAATCCCGACGGCAACATCGTAGTGAGGCAGCACTGATTTCTCTTTCCTGGCTGGTAGGATGGACGGGTCCGGAAGCTGCCGCCTCGCCTCGCACAATGGAGCTACCGGGCAGATAGGACAGTCCGGCTTTTGTGGCAGGCACAGCAACGCCCCCAACTCCATCAGTGCCTGATTGCTCTCGCTGGCCTGACCTTCTTTTAGCAGCGCCGCCGCCGCTTGGGCGATTCTTGCCTTAACTTTCTTGTCGGATGGACGTTTCCGGATGTTGAGAATTCGGCACAGAACGCGGACCACGTTACCATCCACTACCGCAAAATGCCGGTTGAAGGCGATGCTCGCGACGGCAGCGGCCGTGTAGGGACCAATGCCCGGTATCCGAAGCAGAATTCCATGGTCTGATGGAATTTTTCCATCATAGTCATTTACGATTGTGATCGCGGCTTGGTGCAAGTTGCGCGCCCGCGCGTAGTATCCTAATCCTTCCCACATCTTCAACACGGTGGATACATTTGCGTCTGCCAGCGCTGCGACGCTTGGGAACCTTTCCAGGAAACGGAAGTAGTAAGGTATCACTGTCTGGACTTGCGTCTGCTGCAACATGACTTCTGAGACCCAAATTCTATAAGGATCTTTTGTTTGACGCCAGGGTAACTCCCTTTTGTTGTTCCTGTACCATTGAAGAAGTTTGGTACTGAACTGATTCTTGAATTTTTCTTCCAATTGCTCGCTATGCTTGATTCGTTATCAGCAGTTTCTTACCTTGATTGTGAGTGCAGCCAACTTCTTTCAAGGACGTTACGCGACGTGTTGTTGCCCGGATGGTATCTCCCTTAATGACCGCAGATCACGCAGCTCGAAAAATTCATTGACGAATTCAAACTCTTTGAGGAGTCAACTCATGAAGCAATACTATTTTACCGAAGGTGGCTATGCAAAGCTCAAGAAAGAAATAGCCGATTTAGAGAAATTTATCAAGAACGATATTGCCAAAGAAATCGGCACAGCGCGCGAACATGGAGACCTTCGGGAAAATGCCGAATATGAAGCTGCGAAAAACAAACAAGCCACCTATATGGCCAAACTCGGTCAACTGCAGGAGCGTTTCATCCATGCCCGTGTTATCCGCAGGCAGGATCTTCCTGAAGAAACCGTAACGCTTGGTAAGAAAGTCGCTATCAAAGATATCAGCTCCGGCGAAGAAGAAGTTTACACTATTCTGGGCGAAGGTGAGACCGATCTGGAAAAAGGCATCATAAGTTATCAATCCCCGATAGCCAAAGCGTTAATAAATCATCGCCAGGATGATGAAGTCGAAGTTCAGTTGCCCCGCGGCATAAAAAAATATAAAGTTCTCTCCGTTGACTTTTTTGAGGAGTAGATTGGCACGATTGTTAAGCGTCGCCGCGAAATTCAACCTATCGGCTCTTGCCGGTGATCAGCCAGGAAAGTGGTTAGTTGTCATGGTCTCCGGCATGTGTTTTTGTGTTTTTCCTTCTTTCGATTCTAAGCATCGCTTGCCGTAAAGCATGCATCAAGGTCGGGTCGGGTTCGACCTGGAAACGGTCGTTCAAATAGCTCAGTGCATCATCGCCACCAAAACAGCCTAATATATAGATACCCTCCCAGTTTTCCAACAGATTGCTGCGCTGCGTGAGTAAGATGAGGCGGCGGTCGGAGTACTCCTTAAAAGAGTTCAAATAGTCCTTCCTTAGTTGAAAAGACTTTCGAACCAGCAGTTTACGAACAATCGCATCTTCAGTTGTCTCTGAAAACTCTTCCAGCAGAGGGATGCAAGCGGTGCTCAGCCTTTTCTTACAGAATAGCAGCAGTTGTTTTCTCAGCCATAACGTGCGATTCGGATGAGGGCAGCCCAACAAATCCATCCGGCCATAGATCTGTAAACGATAATAGTCGAGAGCTGTCCTGATGGCAGGCTGCGCCCTTCTTTTCTTTTTGCGCCACAGGAACTTAAGCATGGTTGCCAGGATTTCTCCCCAGTGCAATTTTCTTGAAAAGTAATAGTGCATCAAATCTTCTGAAGGAATTTGATCGATTTCAAGTCTCTCAGCCCTTCGATATTGTATTTCAAGAAGGCGTTTAGAAAGTCGTCCATCTGGTGCTTCGCACGCGTGGATAGGTGCACGCCGGACAACTTCGACATGTGAATGCGTTGAATTCTGGTCAAAGCCTGTAGGGCCTCGGCATCGAGAAACACTGTTTGCAAGCCATCCATCCGGCAGTTGGTACAACGTGGGCCGCCGTTGCTCAGGTCGAAAACTGCCGGACCAACCACCGGCTTGCCACATGCGCTGCAGCAGTCGAAAGTCGGGCGGAAACCGAAAAGGTTGCAAACATGCAGTTGAAAGGCCTGGAAAAAACACATCGGTTCGCTAGTCCCGCCATCCAGACAACGCAGGGTAGTTAATGCCAGACGAAAAAGCAGCGGATTCGGGGTCGGCCCGGCTTCAATATTGTTGATAAGTTCGCAAACGGCCATGCCGACGGATGTGGCGCGCAGGTCGCTTTTCATCGTTTGAAATGTTGCCAGCACGTCTGCCTGGCTCAGGAATTGCAGGTCGCGATTCTCTTTTTCGTAAAAAACGATGGAGACATGATTCAACTCTTCGATTGAACCACCGAAGCGGCTTTTGATATTGCGGGCACCCTTGGCCATGACTGCGATCTTACCAAAAGTACGCGAATAGAGCGTAAGAATTCTGCTGGTTTCGCGGTAGTCGAAACTCCTTAGGATGATCGCTTCTGTTTTTCTTAACGGCATGTCATGAGGGATTTTTGTAGTTTCTCCAATTATAAAAACAGCACACCGAGAAGATGGTAAGAATAACGACCTCTTGTCCGCTGTTGGAGGAATCCATCATGACACCTCTCACCGTAAGTGCGTGTCCATGTTTAATATAGTTTGCAAGCAGACCAGATTAAAGTAAAATAATGGTGGTTTCTGACACGTCCGGCTTGCAAATGGGAACAGCTTTTTGCATGTTTACACGGCACGGCAACAACCGAGGAGATTCAAATGCGGCGACCGGCACTGATCGCTCTTTTCATTTTAGCGCAGGCGTGTGCGACATTAGAGGATGTGACTCGAAAATCGTTTGACAAGCCGACTATTTCGGTAACAGGGGTCAAAGTCAACAAGCTTTCCTTCGAGTCCATTGGATTGCTTTTCGACCTCAAAGTTGCGAATCCGAATCCCCTAGCACTCACCTTGGCGGGATTGGACTATGACCTGAAATTAAACGGAACATCGGCCGTCAGCGGGCAGCAACCGCAAGGGATCGACGTCGCCGCAGAGGGGGAAAGTACGGTGCAGTTACCCCTAGCTTTGAACTATCAAACGCTTTACAAGACCTTTGCCGGACTGCGTTATGAAGATCAAGTCAACTACGCCATCGATATCGGGCTCTCCTTTGAGGTTCCTTTTCTTGGGCCGCACCGATTTCCTGTGTCGCATTCCGGCCCGATTCCACTGCCGAAGCGACCGTCCATCAGCGTAACGGCGATCGAGTTGAACCGTCTCAACGTGTCGGGCGCCGATTTGAATCTGAGAATCAAAGTGACGAACCCGAATGCCTTTGGATTCGTGCTAAAGAGTATCCGGTACGACTTTGAGGTTGACGGCAAGAACTGGTTAAATGGCCGGTCATTCCAGGATTTCAGCTTCGCCCCGAAAAAAGAGAAGGAGATGCGGTTTCCCATTTCCTTGAATTTTTTTCAACTTGGGCAGTCGGCCTTCCAACTGATCAATGGCAGCGCAGACCTCGACTACATTTTCAAAGGTAACCTCGATATGGAAACGGACCTGCCTTTGATTGGCAAGGTCAGTCTGCCCTTCATGCAGTCCGGCAAGATGCCTCTGCTGAAGAACTAGCCGTTGGTGAGAATTGAGGATGCCCAACTAAACTTGCGCTTGCCCGGAGATTTTACGGCATCATTCGCTCAGTAATTAGTAGAGGAAAAATTCTGGGTGACGTACAGCACACTGCTGTGGTGATATTGGGCAGGTGCAGCGCCGACGCCAAGAAATTGATAGGCGCTGTTGAGAATATTGTGCCGGTGCGGTGCGCTGTTCAGAAAACGTTCGACCAGATCTTGTGCGAATTCCTCGTAGGTATAAACGGTTCCCGAGTTGCGCCAATTGTATTTGGATGGCTGCGAATCTCCCAGGACCCGGAAAACGATATGCTGTTTTTTTCTGACCGGATGAATGGCAATGTTTTCACCACCACCTCCGTGGTTGATGCCGGCGTTCTTCAAACGTTCCTTCACCGTTTTGTTTGCATCAACAGGCGACACGTGGTCGAAGTACTGCAATTGTACCATTTCCTGCGAATGAGACCGGGCTTCGTGTTGCAAATTACCTTCATAACGCAAGGGCAGGAGTCCAAAGCGATTGCGCTGCAAATTCGTTTCATAGAAAACGGCCCACTCCAATAATTGCAAATTCAATGAATCGGGCTTGACGACGGTCTGCAGAATCCGACTTTCGGTCAATTCGGCTTCAGGCGTTGTGTAATATTTTGGCGGAGGGAATTGGTGCGCACATGCTTGTAGCAGGATGATTAGACTAACAAGGAAAGCAGTGATATTCGTTTTCAAAATGATGTAGCTGGTGTTGATGACGTTGAAAACTTGTAAGGGAAGAGGCGCAAACAAGACGAGACTTCCTTAAATATTCTCAGAACTGATAGTTTATTCCATTGAGCCGTCAAAAAGTTCCCCGACCCTGACTTGCATTTGGCGACGGTGCTCCTTAATTTGACATATATCTTGAGTAACAATTAGAACTGGCTATTCTATTTCATCTTGCCTAAAGACGCACCTTCCTGACCGATTAGGCTGAAAATCAGGATAAGGCACGGCAAAAATTACTGGCAGGGAGCAACCTGACGAATCACGGATCCAATGTCTTGACCAGGGAATAATCAGGTGTCGACTAATTATTATTTCACCACAAACTGGCGTATCGAGAGCACGGTTACCAAGGTATATGATATTCTCAGTGAACCTTGTGACCTGAAGAGATGGTGGCCGTCCGTTTATCTGGATGTACAGGAGCTTGCGCCAGGGGAGAAGAACGGCGTCGGGAAGGTAGTGCAACTTCACACAAAAGGTTGGCTGCCCTACACGCTGCACTGGCGATTCCGCGTCACCGAGGTGAACAAACCGGAAGGTTTCTCCCTTGAAGCCTTCGGCGACTTCAAAGGTACGGGTGTCTGGACATTTCTACAGGATGGGCCATGGGTAGATGTAAGATATGACTGGAACATTGAAGTGAAAAAGCCGTTATTGCGGTACTTTTCTTGGCTGCTGAGACCCGTCTTCGCGGCCAATCACAGGTGGGCTATGTCGAAGGGCGAAGAAAGCTTAAGACGTGAGATTGAACGCCTCAACGCAAGCGTCAACCACCAGGAGCGGACTTAGAGCCATGGTTACGCTATGGTTGGCAAAAAGCATCAAAATGGGTTGCTGAATGCACATCACTGAACCCGTGACCATGGCTACGGACTATTTGCTGGCCGGCTTGGCGCTTTATTGGGCGCTGAGTCTAATCAGACAGGGAATACGCACCAGACAGCAATCCGTCAGGCTGTGGGGGTATTCCCTTGGCATGTTGGTGATAGCGGCAGCCTTAGGCGGTACTTCGCACGGTTTCAAGCTCTATTTGAATGAAACACTGGACACGCTCCTTTGGAAGGTGACTTTTTACGCAACTGGTGGTGCCAGTTTTTTTATGCTCTTAGGCACATTCCGTGCAACCACTTCCGGGATCATGTGGCGCGGGCTTGTCTTGGCGGCAGTTCTCAAGTTTGCTGCCTACGCCGTCTGGATAGTACACCACGGCCGTTTCATATTTGTCATCATGGATTATGTGCCCGCGATGTGCGTTGTAATCGCTTTTCAAGTTTATGAGGTTTTCCAGCGCAGAAATAAGTCCGGTTGGTGGATCATAGCAGGAATTGTACTTTCCTTTCTAGGTGCCGGGGTCCAGGCCAGCGGTTTCACGCTTCATCAGTATTTTAATAATAACGATCTTTATCATGTACTGCAGATGTTGGCTACCTATTGGCTTTTCCGGGGTGCCAGGTTGCTACGAGACGCCACTGAAGATTTTTCAAAGGTATAGATTTTAGCTGAGCTCCGTTTTTTTCCTGCCGCCGCCGTTCCAAAATTGTTTGCAAATCCGGGCAAAGATACTAAATTGATTTGTTTTCGAGAACGACTCTCATTTTGATGGACCATACTGGAATGGAAACACGAACGAGTCCACAGAAACCTGCACCTGCCCAGCGCCTAGATCCGGCAAATTTTGATTTGCCGGTACACGAATTACGTTCTGGGTACCGTTCGGCGATCTACTTTTGGCGTACCAAGAGAATTCTCGAACAGGATGGGCTCCGGCCCCGTATTACGCATCAGGTTTTTCAAAAAAATGACAACGTGCGCGTATGCGGTATAAGCGAGGCAGTTCAAATCATGCGCTGTGCCACTGGCTTCTACCATGACTATAATCGCGCGCAAATCCTGTTTAGCCGATTATTGCAGGTCAAGAAAGCCCTTAATAGGGAAGTTCAGGTTCGGGATGCTTCAGTGGTTGCCGATCTGGTCGAAAAGCGGCGGGAAATATCTATGGAATTGGACCAGCTCTGGGTCGACACTTTCGCTGAAATTGAGGTGCAAACTCTACAGGATGGTGACGCCCTGACAGCCGGGGAAACCGCTATGATGATCGAAGGAAACTATGCCTATTTTGCTCATCTTGAATCGGTTTATTTGGGGGTTTTGGCGCGGCGAACCAAAATTTGTACGAATTCCGGAGCGGTCGTGGCAGCAGCGCAGGGAAAACCAGTTTTGTTTTTCACCGATCGGTTTGACCATTTTTGGTTGCAGGACGGCGACGGGTACGCAGCTCATTTGGGTGGCATGAGTGCGGTCGCCTCGAATGCCATGGCGTCGTGGTACGGCGAAAAAGGCATGGGCACGATTCCACATGCGATGATTGTGTGCTACGAGGGGGATGCCTCACAAGCCGTGATGAAATTCAACCAGTATTATCCAGACGTGGATCCGATAGCGCTGGTGGATTTTGACAATGACTGTGTAAAAACTGCCCTGGACTGCGCGCGCAGGATGAACGGCAGGCTCTGGGGAGTTCGCCTGGATACCGCCAGCAATCTTACAGATGTCTCTCTTACAGATGGCAACGGGAAAGCCAGAAATGACCTGCAAGGCGTTTCCGCGCCCCTGGTGGAAAAAGTCCGCAATGCTCTCGATGCCGAAGGCTTTGCGGCCGTCAAAATCATCGTCTCCGGCGGATTCAATCCTGAGAAAATTGCCCATTTCGAACGCCTGCAGGTCCCCGTTGACTTCTACGCTGTCGGCAGCTGGATTCTATCCGGTCAGTTCGATTTTACGGCTGATGCGGTTCGCTTAAACGGCAAGAATCTGGCAAAGGTCGGGCGGCGTTTCAATCCCAATCCACGCTTGAAAACGGTTACATAGTATAGGCCCACCGTGAGTACAGAATTGCCACTGCCGCCCTATTTTGACAGCGCAAAAGTTGCTCAAGTATGGCGAGTTCCTTACCAGGAGCGGGCGCAGCAAGCTACAGAATGGCGGCGAGAATATTCTGTGATGCCTGCAAGTAAAGACAAATTTCGGGTTAGCCTGATGTTGGTTGATGTGCAGAACACATTCTGTATCCCCGATTTTGAGCTATTTGTCGCAGGGAAAAGTGGCAATGGCGCCGTGGAGGACAATAGCCGGCTCTGCGCTTTTATCTACAAGAGCCTGCCCTGGATTACTCAGATTTGCCCCACCATGGACACGCACCAGGCGATGCAGATTTTCCATAGCATTTTCCTGGTGGATCGAAAGGGGAAACATCCACCGCCGGCAACGCTGGTTTCGGTGCAAGATATCCGGGATGGCAAATGGTTGTTTAACCACGAACTTTGTGATGCGCTCGATGTGGACAAGAAATACGGCCAACGATTTCTACAGCACTATGTCACCCAATTGCACGAACATGGCAAGTATGAGCTCACGATTTGGCCGTATCACGCGATGTTGGGAGGGATTGGGCACGCTCTGGTTTCTTCCGTCGAAGAAGCGATTTTTTTTCACAGTGTAACGCGCTACAGTCAACCAGACTACCAGATAAAAGGCAACAATCCGTTGACAGAAAACTATTCCGTCGTGAGTCCGGAAGTAGTGCAAGATCAGGAGGGCAATTCAATTGCATACCGCAACACCTCATTTGTCCAAAAACTGTTGCGATTTGATGCGGTTGTGATCGCCGGACAGGCTAAGAGTCACTGCGTCGCTTTCACGATCGATGATCTCCTGAAACAGATCAAGACTGCGGATGTTCGGTTGGCCAGGCGGGTCTACTTATTAGAAGACTGCATGTCACCTGTTGTTATCCCTGGGGTCGTTGACTACACCGAAGTTGCAGCAGCCGCTTTTGAACGTTTCGCCGACGCCGGCATGAACATCGTCCGTTCGACAACGCCGATGTGTGAGTGGCCCGGCATACAGATTTAGGCTCGTCAGCACTGACATTAGACAAACGCAATTTAGGCGTATGCCGTCCATCCCTGCGGCTGTCTGGATTGCCCTCTTTCCCCCCCGTTGCTCTTGCCTTGCTTAGCCTACGAGCCCGGCCTGGCTGGTTTTTCTGCTAAGGTAACGGTTCGACACCCAAATGACCAGACCGATCAAAACGATGAGAAAGACGCTATAGGCCGCAGCTGACCCAAGATTAAAAATTCTCAATTGAGAGACGATTTCCACTGAGATCGGTCGATTGTTGAAGTTGTAGAGCAGGATTGACGAGACAAATTCGCCTAATGCAAGCACGAACGCCAGGAGAGAACCGGACAGAATCGCGGGTCCGATCAGGGGCAGAATGACCTTGCGAAACGAGAACCACCAGCTTGCACCGAGGTTGCGGGCCGATTCTTCCAACGCAGGGTCAAACTGTTCAAGCGTGGCGAAAGTCGAGCGAAAAACAAGTGGTATGTTGCGGATAAAATAGGCCAACGGTAGAATCCAAAATGTGCCAACCAGAATTTGGCCGGCACCTGGCCATGTGGGTCGATTGAAAGCAATGATCAAGCTGATGGCCAGGACTGTTCCTGGAATCGCCCAGGGCAGCATGACCAGTGCCTCTAGCCATTTCTTTCCCCCAAATTTGTAGCGGACAAGCAAATAGGCGGCCGCGACGCCGAAGAGGATATTTGCGGCGGTGGCTGCGGACGCCATTCTCAAGCTGTTGGAAATCGGTTCCATGATCTTGGGGTCCTTGAACAAGCCGGTGTAGTTCGCCAGCGTGTATGTCGGCGGCAACGTCTGCCATGTCCAGGTGCCGTTTTGCACGAATGACATCAAAATGACGGTAAGATGTGGCAGAATCATGACGAGTACCATCAGGATACCCAACATCCCCATGACGGTACGTTGCCACCCTGCGGAAATCACTTTTGCCCGAACGTTTACGCCTTTACTGCCCCCGACATACTGTCTGCGCTCGGAAAATTTTCTCAGCAGAATGAGAAAAACGATCGAGATGGCAGCCAGCAAAACCGACTGAGTCACAGCCATCTCAAGGTCTCCGTTCAATTTCGTATTGTAGATTTCTAAACTGAGAATCCGAAATCTGCCCGCAAAGATGAACGGAGCGCTAAAGGACGCCATGGAAGTCATGAAGACCAGCAAGGATGCCCCGGCAACCGCCGGGGTCATCATGGGTAGAATGACACGTCGCAAAATCATCCACCATCCTGCCCCGAGGTTACGCGCAGCCTCGAGGAGGGCGATGTCCAGCCCAGAAAAAAAATCCGAGCAAAACAGATAGAAATAGGCATACATTGTGTAAACGTGCACCACCAGGATCGCCGAAACGCCGTCTATGCCAAATGGTGCTGATGGCAAGCCAAAAGCAGCCTGGATTGTTCGCGGCAAAATGCCACTTTCGCCAAACAGGAAGAGGAACGCCAGGACTCCGACCAGCGGCGGCATGACGATCGGCAAGACGGCGATGGCGGCAAATAACCGCTTGCCTGGAAAGTCGTAGAAAGCAAAAAGATAGGCTAGCGGGATCCCAACCAGTGCTGAAAAGAATACCGTCAAGAGAGAGACAGTGAGGCTGCCCCAGAGGGCTTGCAGGTTGGCAGTGCTGCGAAAGTCGAAAAAATCCAGGTAATTGGCCAGCGTCCATTGTCCCTGTCGGCTGAAGCTCTGGACGAGTATTTGCAGTTGCGGAAAGAGTACATATGCCAGAAGAATCACGACCACTGGTAGCAACAGTAGCCAGAGGGCAATATTTTTCTGCCAGAAGGGGCTGAGTGTGGTCGTCGGGGATCGCACTAGGTTATGGCGATGATTTGTTCAGGCGCAATATGAATGGAGATTTGTCCCTTGTGCGTCATGCCCGTTGCGCCCGATGTCAGTGCCTTGGAGCGCAAGAAATGGCCTTTGATGTGCAAGATGGATTCCACAGTGGCTCCCGAGAACTTGATGGAGTCTACTTCTGCAGCAAAAACATTTTCTTTGAATGGCTCTCCCGGATTCAAAACGACATTTTCTGGCCGAATGCACAAGGTGACTACCTGGCCCTTGTGCAGTGTCTCTTCAACAACGCTGACCACCATATTCAAATCGGGCGTGATTCTTACAATGACTTGCTTGCCCGATGTTTGCACAACGCTGCCATCCAGAAGATTGGAATCGCCTACGAATTGTGCCACAAAGCGATTGCGAGGGTGCCGGTAGATTGCTTCCGGCGTTCCGATTTGCTGACACTGGCCCTCATTCATAACTGCGATGCGATCAGACAAACTTAGGGCTTCTTCCTGGTCGTGCGTCACATAGATGGTCGTGATTTCGAGACGCTGTTGCAAAGACTTGATCTCCCTTCTGGTTTCTTCTCTGAGCTTCGCGTCAAGATTGCTCAACGGTTCATCCAACAAGAGGATTTCAGGTTCGATCACAATTGCCCTGGCCAGCGCAACCCGTTGCTGTTGGCCGCCAGATAGGGCGGGGACGGCCCGCGATTCGAGGCCCCGCAGGTCCACCAGTTCTAACGCCCGGAAGACTCGTTCGGCTTGTGATCTCTTGCTGACTTTGCGGGCCTGCAAGCCGAAGGCGACATTTTCAAATACAGTCATGTGTGGAAAGAGGGCAAAATTCTGGAAGACCATGGCGGCGTTGCGGAGACTTGGTTTCAGGAAGGAGACATCTCTATCCCCAAAGAGTATCTCACCTGAGGTCGGAAACTGGAAGCCAGCAACCATGCGCAGCGTAGTTGTTTTGCCGCACCCACTCGGCCCGAGCAGACTAAAAAACTCGCCCTGCTCAATTTCAAGACTGAGATCGCGGACCGCTCTAACGTCTCCAAAAGACTTATTGACGTCGCGCAGAGTGACTTTCGACATAGAGTTTTTGTAGGAAAAAGTGAGGCTCTAAGGGTGTGCCACTTGCGTCAGGACGACGTCAAACCCTTCAAATTCAGGATGAGCCAGATAGGTTCCTTGCGGCGCCCTGGCCTGTGCATGTGCCTTGACGAAACTTTCTGAGTCACACCAGCTCTCGAAGTCGCTACGGGCTGCCCAAACCGTGTGCGACGCAAACAAAGTGTGGTCCTCCAGAGTCGCCCCTCTCAGCAAATGGAACTCCTGAAAGCCCGGGACCCGGTTCAGATAGGACTCACGTTTCTTCCAGAGCTGCTCGAAAATGTCTTCGCTGCCGCGAGCAACTTTAAATCTATTCATTGCGATAAACATGAATTTGACTCCTTAGGTATTAGCCACAACCACCTGGTCTACGCTGAAACATAACGTGGGCGTCGCCAGCGCGAAAGGGAGAGGGCACCTAACGTTCTGAAAGCACAGAACTTGAAAAATGTACAAAACTCTGAAATCACGCTACAGCTTCAGCGTCAGGTGGAGGCAAAGTTAGACCCTCCCTACATGATGTCAATCCGTCCGATGTAGAAATATTTGATTTCTTCTCAGATAGTTTAAAACATCTTCGTCCTCATTACCCAACTTGATTCTTCCTTTGAAAAGATGACTTATTAAGGGTCTCTCACCTTCTTTGATGTCATATGCTGAACCGTCGAAAGTGCGGAAATTCCAATTGGTATCCAATTGTTGCTGGACTTTTGTAATCAGTCTTTTGACATTTTCAGTATGGAACCCGAAACCAAGGAAACAAACAACTTTTGCCTTAGCAATCAAATCGTGGGCTTGCGTAAATTCTGGTGTATCAGCTGCATCTTCGCTGATTATTCTTATTCCTGAGGCTGCTATCTTTATTAATTCGGGTTTAACTTCGGGTGTGTAGTATCTCTCATTGTCAAGCCCAAGAAAGGGAAATGCGCCGAGCTGTCCGTAGACATGAATTATTGGAATTGAGTGAACTAATTTAGCGGCTTCATTTTCTTTCAAATCGTAGGTGTGCCTTAAGGCAACGAACAAGAAATACTCCAATGAGCGGTCATAATTGAATGTAATAATTGCCAGTTTGTTTTGACTGAACTCTTCAGGGCTTGTCTCAAGTTTTGCGAAAAGATATTCATACCAACTCAGCCCATCTTCCTTTCTACCAAGAGAATTCGGATTTTCATAGGCTATAAGAGCTGCGGCTATAGCTGCTTTTCCAATTTCCAAATATTCTGGTCTCTTTTCCAAAAACAGATCTACTGATGGTTGCATCGAAAAATGTAATTCTTTTCGGAATCGGACAATCAAATCCTCATCGAAGTCACATTTTTGGAGTTTGAGCTTAAATTCTGAGTGTAGGTTTCCAAGGTCCCTACAAATATCAGTGACCAAGCTTCGACCCGATGGAAAACCGAATGGTAGACTTGCTCCTGCTCCAAGAATGAATACTGTAGGAAACTCAATCATTGCATATCCCTTTCATACCATCCCTAATTTATTTACCTAGATCAGGAAGCCCCGAACGTTTGATGAATTCTTGTTTTCTCTCGGTTTCATCTTTCGAGAATATTTCAGTGACAATAGCTGATTCAACCAATATTTCAATTTCAGGATTTGAGGTATTCTTTCCACTCCAATATTTTTCTGCCAATTGTTTGAGAATATGAGCATCATCGCTATTCTTGTACATGTTTTCCGTTATTTCCATATCGCCTTGATGAAGAAGTTCTTTGTCATCAATCTCAACTATAGACAACTTTCCAGTTTTCATTTTCGACCAGAATTTTTGGGCATCTTCAAGCTTTTGAAAAATATGGAGGACCTTATTTCTCTTAGGTTTATTTGATGGACGGTTTTCTTCTAAACAATTCTCTACAATTTCGCCTTTTGAGTCCAACTCATCGAAATATTCTCCTGTCGGATACACTGGGTCTGCCACATCAAAATTCTTTCGGTCTACTCTATATGCTTTCATGTTGCTATAACCTCTTTACGGTCTAACCTTTTTACGGTCTAACCTCTTTACGGTCTAACAGAAGATAAATGCGTCACGCGCAGTCAATGGGCTGCCCCCTTAATCTCCCGATCCCAATAGCTCATCCATTCCTTGGATCTCAGTGAAAGGACTCTCCAGTCTATGGACATCGGTGTAACCGCAGTGCGCGAGATCCAGTCCGGTAATTGATCCCGGGGGATATCCTTGCGTATGGGAATACGAAAATACTTTTCAGCCTGGATCAGGTAGCTCTCAGGTGCCGTCACAAATTCATAGAACTGTTTGGCTAACTCGGGATGCTTGCAGTTGGCTACGATGGCTATCCCTTCTATCAGCACCGGCGTGCCGCTCCTGGGGATGACATAATCGAACGGATAATCGTACGCTTGTTTTTGCAGCTCTATGTCGGGCATGTTCCAAAGCGTCACCAGCGCTTCCTGGCGGGCTACCTGTAAATACATGAGAGTGGGATTGGCCGGGTATGACTTCGTATTGGCGTCGAGCTTGCGTAACCATTCGTAGCCTTGTTCCGGAGATCCTGATTGCTTGAAGAATCTCCAAATCATCGCGGCATAAATCGCCCGCATGGTGCCTGAAGCCATAGGGCTCCGAATGGTAATCTTACCCTGCCATTTACTTTCTAGCAGATCATCCCAATCTTGCGGAGCTGTTTCCTTGCTCAGTACGTGCGAATTAAACGCTATCACTTCTGGTGTTTGGAAGGTACCGTACCAGCCGTCTCTTGGATCATGTTGATTGGTATCGACCTGATCGGCCCATGTCGGCCGATATGGCTGCAGCAGCCCCTCGTCTGCCGCATTCATAAAGAAAGAGGATGGCGCCCCCCACCACAAATCGGCCTGCGGATTGGCCCGCTCCGAACGAATGCGATCCAAAACATCTTGTGAACCCATATCTAACCACTGGACCTTGACTCCCGGATGTTTTTTTTCGAAGCGTGCGGCGAAGTCGTTCAACAATTCCTTGCCGTGCGGCGAATAGACCACAACACGCAAAGGTGATTGCTCGCAGCCAAACAGATTGAAACCGACCGAAAGTAAGATGCACAATCGGAACACTTTGGTCACAGTTTCTATTACCATCTCGATGGCGGTTTTGCTCTTGCGTTAATTCGGAACTTGTACTTTCAGGATTGTCTTGGAGGATTTATCAGCGTGAATTACGAACACAGCATATTACAGAAAGCCACCTCAAAAGTCAAATCTATTCAGACTTGACGCGGGCAAGAACGCCACCCCACGCATTAAACGTGACTCGCTTGGGATTGGACTCAAAAGGTCCCAGGCGGAACGTCTTGCTTTTTCCCGTCATGACAATGACTTTGTCTTGTTGCCCATCCTCCAATTCGATGCTGATGGGAACATGGGCCTTGAAGGTTTCGGGCACCGCATCCTGACGCACTCGCAATTCGACAAAGATGCGGGACCCTTCCGTCACAATGGCTGTTGCGTAGGTGTATTCCGGAATATCGGTACCGTAGACCCATTGGTCGAAGAACCAACTCGAATCCTCCCCCAGATGACGGTCTACCACCCGCTTAAAATCTTCGGTAGACGCTTTGCGTCCCTTATATGTTAGGACATAGTCCCGTAACATTTCCCAAAAACGCGTATCGCTGCCAGAGTCAAAGTTCCGCAACATGATACGCAGCATATGTATGGTATACGCGCCTTTTTCGTAGACATTGACATAGTAGTCAACCGGATACTTCGAGCCGAGGCGATTGCCAAGCCAAATAGGACCCGCTTCGAGACCATCGCTTTGCGCCAGGTCGGCCTTGGAAAAACCAAAGCGTCTCAATCCGATGCTGACACCGATATGCCCTTTGTCCAGCAGATCGTGGCGCCAACCTTCCAGCGCCTGCAGGAAGCGTTTGTCACCATCTATTAAAAATTCATTCATGAGAGCGCCTGAATATTCCGCGAACCCCTCACTCAGCCACTGGTCATGGTAGCTTTTCCAGCCGACCAAATTGCCCCACCATTGGTGCGACACTTCATGCCCACGCAATTCCTGCATCACGCCCTCCAATTCTACCGCAAAAGTCAAAGAAGTCAGGAAGAGAGTACCGGGGTAGCCATTGCTCACGCGGGTCGGTGTTTCGATGACATGCAATTTCGAAAATGGGTAGCTGCCAAACAACGTTTCAAAGAAGTAAAAACTGCTGGCAACGTCGCCTGCAATTCTCTGCCTGACGCTCCTGCTTCGATCCTTGGTTGAATAAACACTGACTGATAGCGAATCATCGTACAGCAGTTCTGATTCATCGAAGAAACCGAGGCCAAACGCTGCGGCGAGGGAGGGTGTCGGTTCGACCCAGGTGGCATGATTTTGGTCGTCTGCCTGCCACTGTTTTTTTCTCACGCCGGTCGACACCACTTGTAAACGCTTAGGGTAGTCATAGGTGATGACATAACTTGCTGAACGGAGATAGCCGCTACGGGGATACCAATTCAAGTTGTCCTTGAGAAAATAGTTGCCATTCGAGTTTTGCAGCAGGTCGCCTGAATAGAATACGGTCAGGTGGGTCGGCCCGTCCGGGGTGAGCGGGTGGTTCAAGAAAACTGTGAATGCACTTTCTTTCTTTTCTTTGACGAAGGCTAACGAGTCGCCGTCAGCGTCTCGAACGGAGTCGACCTCTAGTTCGTGAAAAAGATCGAAGGAAATGACCTTGAGCTGCTTGTGCGCCAGCAGGGCGATGTTTGCCGATATCTCCGCGTGGCCGTTTTTTTGTATGGAGACGGTCATCTCATAATGATTGGTCTCATACCCATCCTTGTCTTGCTCAAGGCCCCTATCTTGCTGCTTGTTAAACGAACAGAGCGTGTAAAATGGTTTATTCGCTCTGTGGGGGAAATATTGAAAGGCTGCGATTTCTTCGTCTGCATTCTGATCGACATTGAAGAGATAGTAGCTTGGGAAATTGAGTTTCTTGCCGTGGAAGGGGAAAGCAGCGAAAAAGAATCCATCCGCGTTGTTGCTCAGGTCAGCAGCGATGCGGCTGTTTAGATTGATGCCCCGATCTTCCAACAACATTTGGTTTAAGTCATGCAGTAAATGAGGCGCGTCAGCCGGGATGGTCGCTGCGGTGAAGTCCAGTCCGCTTAGGAACGTCGCCTCGGTGTCGTCTGTGAAACGCAAGTAGGCCGCAGGGAATGTTTCGGACAGAGAATCTGCCTTCAAGAAGCGATTCATCTGGTAGCGTTCGATAGCGGTCGGTGGTTTAAGGTCAAAATGAACATCGCCGAGAAAAACGGCACCGGTCACGCGGCCGGCAACCGGCTTCAGGAGGAAAAGCGTTCCCCTTTCAAAGCGGATCCTGCCGCGGTCACGGCGCAACTCAACGTTCTGCAATTGGGCTGTTCGGGTTTCATCCAGGCCAAGTTGTTTCAGGTCTTCATAGATTTGAGGGGGCTTCCCTTTTTCATTTTTCCCGCTAGCCATTGCGGCCTGGGAAACAAGAAAGAGCAGGGCAAGAAGACTTGGGAAACCAGTCAGAAGCTTGTTACGCGTCCAGGATGACATTCTTATCGGATTTCTTGTGCTCGTCATAGAGGTAATTGTGGCGGTCAAGTGATGGGTCTCGAATGGATGCTCAGTTTACTCGGTTACCTGGGCCCACAAGTCGTGCCGTAGCAATAGCGGGGGGAAATGTTCCATTCAGCTAGATTCCAGGGTGGCTTCTCGGGGTTTTCGAGTACCACTCCGCCACAACTTTCTCGGCCGGTTTACCATTCGGTGTAAGCCGCTGTGATCTTGGCCGCCATAGTCCAGATAGGTAGGCCATTTCCACCAATAAAAACCGGCAAACCATTTCTTGTCCCAAAAGGATTCGAAGATGGCACGATAACACAGAGCCTGATCGTCTAGCGACACCGGTGCTCCACGGCGGCTTTCATGCGGATGTTTCCAGTTTTGTTCCGTGCTGGTGAAGCCGACTTCAGTCATGATAAGAGGTTTACGATAACGTCGAGCAACCCGTTCGATCGCCGGCAGGAATTTCTCGACCCCTGTTTTCAGTTTCTCAAGTGTAACCTTATCGTCCTTTGACAGTGGGTAGTAACAATTGAGCCCAATATAATCCAATTCATCCCAGAATTCGATCTGTTCAAACTCCTGCCACCAGTTAGCCGCGTATACGATCGGACCATGGTAGATTTGTCGCACATTCCGAATCAAGCGGCGCCATTCTTTAGCGTGCCCGTCCGTTGCATGGAGCAGTTCTACTCCAATGCAAAACATGTCCATTTTGTACATTTCAGCGAGGAGTGCGTAGTGTCTAATCCAGATAGAGTAGTAGCTAAAGAAAGCACGCCAATCCGCCGCGTTTTTCATTTTGATATCGCCGGGCCAGCCAAAATCGCCGCCGGCCATCAGGACATGCGGCTTCAACAGCGTACGAATGCCTGCTTTGCGTGCGGCATAAAAGGCGGCGAGAACACTTTCATCGTTTTCGGAGCCGGCCCCCTGAGAAAAGCGAAAATAATCAGGCTGGTTTTTCTTTTCAAGGTAACCGAACGGTGTGATAGAAACCCAGTCAACGCCCAGTGACCCTAATTTTGTCAGGGAGCGGGCCGATTCGCGCGAGAGATAACCATTGTGGATTTGGTAACCTTCATGCGCGTAGCAGAAGCCCTTCTGAAAAACGGGCTGACGCGAAGGTTCTGCGACGACTGTTGCATCTATTTGGAGTTTGCACAACGCCTCCCGCCAGCCCTGCGCCAGGTTTATTAGGGTGAAATCTGGCAAATCGATAGCAGGTAGACCCGATGCCGGCCACGCTTTGTAAAGAGCGGAAAATGTTGCCATACCATATTTCGTTAACAAGAACGAAACAAAGCTGCCGGCAAGGGGTCGCGTAAATAAATAGGACTTTTTTTGATAAATATTCGAATCGAGTATCTCTACAAGGGCATCCGCCTGGTCTGCGTCAAATATTTTCTTTGCCCAGTATTCGTAGCCCTGGCGGCCCCAATGGTCGCTTAAAGCGATGGCGAGTCCGTCTCGCAGGGCCTTAGATTGCGTTGTTCCGAGAACTTTCAGTGCCAGCAAGTTGGCATCGGAGAAGAAATCCGTACCGCGCAAGTTGTCATTGAAAACGGCATGGACGCTCCATGTCGAACTGTCAAAGTGTGACAAGTCCGTGTTGCCGGTAATGAGTCCTTTGTCTTCCAGCGTATCATAGAGATAGTAATGGATGCGTGGAAGAACGGGGGCGGTATCTGCCCGATCAAGTCGCGCAAGGGCAGCCACCATTCGCTTTTCTTGTTTGGCGGTCAGCAACGCTACCTTTTGTCGTGACAATTCATCCCCGCTGTAGTCAAAAAGGTAGTGCGATGTCTCTATTGTAACTGTTTCTCTGTCAGCGTAGTTTCGCGTGCGATTCACGTCGACCGTCCAGGCCGCTCCTTGCGTGGTCTGCTCGAAAAGACCTAACACGACCGTGCGACCGGCGCGAATAACGCTGAACTCGCCAGAGCGCAGGAATCGATAACCCGGATGCTGGAGTTGTTGGGCGACTGCATTTGCATCAGGGCCGGTCAGGAAAAAAAGTGGCGACCTTCGGTTCAAAGGGTTTGGATAGCCTGAGAGAACGACAACATCCGATTTCTGGTTGGCGAGAAAATTGTCAATGCGTATATTATTATTCACAAAATCGATAGGTAGTTGACTCTGCATCCTGAGGATTGACCGATTCGTAAAATGCATCCCAACCAACAAAAGAGGTAAATCTTGCAACTCATTATCACTAACCTCCGACTCCGACTTGATCTCCACATGGAACCATTTGAGACGCTGTGCCAATCTTTCAAGATTTTGCTTGTAGGGTTGGACGCCTCCGCTGTCGTGGTCTGAATAGACGAAGAGGAAACAACCGACGCGATAAAAAACTGGACAGGACCTAATAAATTAGGCACCTATTTTTTGTCGGTAAGTTGACAAAGATTGTTTGTACTAATGATCGCGATCTTTGACGTTGAAAAAGTATCGCATACGGCGTGGCTCAACACGATCGACAACGTATAATTCTTCATGAATGAATCCACCAAAACCTGGTATTCTGGACAAAGCAAACATCATCTTCTCCATATCAACCCTCAATATTCTACCGGTTTTCTTGTTGTGCGAATAATATATCCATTCACCTGTTTTGGGATCATGAGGGCTAATTTGTGTTTGATTACCAGCCTCGTCCATAACAAACATCTCACTGGATGCGGCAACATCTTTTGCGTAAATATAAGACTGATTCGGTGTACCGGTTGCTGGTGATGTTCCGTTTATGATTGCAACAGTCGAAGTCGCTGAAGCATCGAACGTCTGTGTACCGACTCCGACATTGCCACCTTCATTCATCGCGAGAATAACGACTCCACCATCATGAGTAAACATCATCTTACGATTGGTGTCGTTGTTGTCGGAATCCATATCGATCGTCAATCCACCTCTAGCTGACATAGATAAACTTCCACTACTAAATCCAATTTTATCATTAGCTGCGACACCTCCAGTTAAAAATCCTGTGTCACCAACTTTTATGTCGCCTGAACCTAAGATAATAGTGTCATTGCCTTGGCCAAATGTATAATCCTGACCGGGAGTTGGGTTTAATAAGATTGTTGCAGTACCGAGATCACTGAAAGACCCGAGTCTACCATTTATAACGACATTGTTTGTGACAATATTATTGTCATCCGACGCGTCATTAACCTGAACACCATAGGTGAATCCTTTCGACGACGATACATTGTGGGCAAAATTGTTAAAAACGTGGTTATTATCTGATGATGCACCTAATATGATGGCGGGATGCCCAACATTCAAAGTGTCTATTTGTTCTATGATGTTGCCGCTCACAATGGATAAATTGAGAGAATCTGCATCTATACCTCTTCTCTCAAAATCACTTATGTTGTTGTTTTGTATGCGCGCCCTGGTGGCAGCAATAATTAAAATGCCGCTTTGATTGCCATTTCGAATGAAATTTGAACTGATATTTATGTCAGTAACAGGAACAGATAGCTTTTGTCCAATGACCCTGATACCATTCCCGATGCTTCCGCCCTCACCTACACGCTCAATAACGTTGTTACTGATATTCATCGCGTCGGCACCAATGTCAAACGTTGCATTGCTTCCAGGTCCGGATGTGTTGCCTGCTGAAACGACTCTTATCCCGTTTCTATCACATTTCCAGATGATGTTACCTGTAACTATAGAGCCGAACGCTTTGTTGAAAGACATGCCGTGGTATTTAAGTTGATTTGTCACGACATTGTTTGTGTAAGAGCAATATCTTCCTGAGTTGTGAGCGATTCCTCCTCGTGCTATGTTTTCGTCTGATATAGATATTCCGCAACTGTCTAAATGATTACCGGAAACAGTTGTGAAATCTCCACCATTTTGATAAATGCCCATGAAGTTGGTTTTTCGTATGGTGTTACCTACGATCGAATTATGAACCATTACAGAATCAGAAAGAATATCATAGGCGACATTGTTGTTCGAGCTGTAAAGCATGATTCCATACTTATTCCAGCCATGTAGAATGTTACCCGATACGATATTATTCTTGGGACCGGGTTTACCAAGAAGATTACGCTGAATGAAAATGCCTGTGTTCAAATCGAGTGTTGATAAATATGGCTGATAATTCACTATCAAGTTGTCTCTTATGATATTACTGTCGCATCCCCACAACAATTGTATCCCAGATGCATCGAATGCATCGTGGTCAACTTTAGTCTGAACGATGAGGTTGCCATAAAACATGCTTGAATCAACGTCAGTTACGGTAAGGGCCCTTGATGCGAAATTCGTCATCATGCAATTTCTGACTATTATCTGACTGCCACCTGTGATGCTTATTAGATTTCCGTTTGTTGCTACAGAAGAAGTGTTGTTACCAACGAGTGACATGTTTTCGATTATCAGCTTCTGGATTGATGTTCCGGATATCAAGTTCATATTATCCGCAAGCATTGCAATCACAGAGTTGGTACCCTCACCTTTTATTCTAAGTCCAGAAGAAATGCTTAGAGAAGATGTTATCCCGAATCCTAAATCATTAGGAATAAATAAAGTCTTACCCAATGAGATGCTAGAATCGATAGCTTGTTGCACAAAAGATGTGACATCGGTGCCGAATGCTGCCCTTTCGTTAGTGACATTTGATGTGGCAGCAGCCGCCATTTTAACACTTGACGAATTGATAAGTGAGAGTATGGTTGTGCTAAATCCGGACCCAGAAGGTCCGGCACTATCTATTGTAACGCTCTTGCCTACGTCAAACGATGAGAACGAAGCGGATGAGGAGGTTAATGTGTCATTTCTTATTATTGCGTCATTAACAACTCTTAGATCTCCATTGGCGAAATCTGAGAGATTTATTACCTTCTCGTTGAGCAAATGCGGTCTGATTCCGATGCTATCTATGGAGCCTATTTTCTTTGAAATATCTCCATTTATAGAACGATATGAACGACCAAGTTTAGTGGTGTCCAAAAAAGCGTCTTTCACGGAAATAAGTGTATCATTTCCGACTATCTTGAATTCAAGTTTGACATCATCAGGAGCATACGTCCCGGCACCACCAGCCAAAATATTCACAGTAGGTGAAAGTTTTTGTAATGTCACCTCGCTATCGGCCAGCGCGGCGGTCCCAACCTTGTTACCGGAAGAGAGATTGTCAAATAGAGAGGTGCGATCGACACCCTTTATTTTCAGCCCTGAACGGACCTTAACTGTGTCCGTCTCTAGTTTTCTCTGGGAAAACAGTGCGACTGGTGCGATAAGAAGGACAAGGAATATCATCATGCGTTTCATGTTGTTCTCCTAATATGCAAATGTTGTTTTGACTGGCGTGACAGCCGAATCTGACAAAGCGCTGGTATCTACAGAATCGTCTAGAGCTTTGTCTCCGTTGAAAAGTATACCTATGAGGCCGGCTCTACACGTACCTCCTACGACGATTGTAACTTTTTTTGCTTCAACCAGGTCTATCGTATAGAGACCTGCTCCTGAAATCTCTGTCATGTCTGCTATCTTGGTACCGTTAGGAGGTGATCCTGAAATGTCAGCAGCATTATAGTCATATGCTGACACGGCCTGCAGCGTATCAGGCGCCTTGCTACCAGAAATCAATTTCTCTAGAATTACCGTGTTTATCATGACGTGGCTACTCCTACGTTTCCAATGTGACCAGTTGCTCCGAACGATCCTGCTCCCATGTTTGCAAGTCCTATACTTCTTTTCTTGAATCGCAGTTCGGTGATCGCTGCAAACGAGCTTTTTTCGACAAGCTTAAAATCGATATCCTTCATATCGTTTACTACTTCAATATTCACACCGTCTATGGTGAGTACCTTTGACGTGCTTGCTAAGAAGTCAGCAACATAAAGCGTCTCAGCAAAAGATAGCCTCACCTTCAATCTGATTTGCATTCTCACACTTTCATAATCCTCTATCAGATCAAAGTTTAGGTCCTCCTCAACTTCGCCCAAGAATGTCATCCCGAACTCGACGAAATCGCACTTTAATGTCCTGGCATATAAACCATTCGAATAGGAAAATCGAACGTCAACGCTATGGTTAAGCAATCTTAAACCCCTGAACTTTCATTTTAAGACCTTGCCTGCCTTTTGTGATTTTGTTTAACTGTATGATGTCTGCACCTATGGCTATGTGGTCCAGAATATCCTCGTCTTCGTAGATCACCGTTCCCTCTATCGCGTCACCGCTCGTCAACAGGCCGGCGTAAAATGGCTCTACCAACCCCGAAGCGAAATATGGCAGCGGGTTTGATGACACGTCCAAAATCTCATACTTGCCGCTCGTGGCGTTGTAGGTACCGTCTGACCAGTAAAGCGTCGTATCCCCAGACTTAATCGATGAGCTCGGATCCCCGATATCTGCATCTCTTTTGAATACCTCGTTGCCGTCAATATCACCCTGCTTAAATTCAAAGCTTGGATTTCCATTGATGTCGTTTATGCTGCTCTTGATGTGAACTCCATCAAGTTGAAACTTGCCTCGGCTAACTTTGCGCTTGAGCCATCGGGGCGACTTAGTAGTGCCAGGAGATACGTTAACACGTGGCACAATACTAACACTGAGTCCGACAAAGTCATCGACGCCTGATTTGAATATGCTCGGATTGGCTCGCACAAACGAATTGAACCCGAAAATGGCGAGTTTAAACATATCCATCCAGGTTGAATTGTGATCTTTAAAAGTCAGGTCGAACGCCTCGATTGCCGTGGGTGAACCTTGCAGAAATACGCTCTGTGATATGCCGCGATAGATGACAGGCACGTTGTTTTGATTCATAGTCGGGCCTGGAAAGCTCACGCTCTGTACGCTGTAACCGTTTGAGTTGCTTCCGGATATGCTCTGCAGGATATCTCCAAGACTGAACCCGTGTCTGCCTTGTGCAACTGTCGGAACGCCAAATTCATCCACATACCTTATCTCATCGATGATCAGATTTGTGGATGCAGCCGAGTTACCCCAGTCATCGGCGGTTGCGCTGTATGCCATGACAGTGGCATTGATATCATCAAAGAATTGTTTTTGAATCGATAATAGTCTGATTTTGTACTTCCCGAATTTTTCATCAAACTCATCATAAATATTTTCAACGGTGTAAATATCAAATACCTTGCCATCTAGAATTGCAGCTAACCATGTGAACGGAGTATTAGCAAGCGCTTTCCTGGTATTGATTGTGATGTCACCGCTCTTTATCCACATCTGGTCACCGACAGTTTTCTCGATTTTGAAATCATTCTCTATGTCGAGCACATCTGTCTCTGAAATGATTCTACCGAAGGTACTGGTCTGATATAGTTTGAACGTCCAGGGCATCAAAATCTCCGGTTGTTTTCAATGCGCTGGAAATCATCGAAGTTTTCGCGCAAAAACTCCTGACCGTCTAGCGTTCCTTTGAAATTTATTTTGACTTGACGAACCGCATCGGATAGCCTCTCGGCAAGCGCATCGAGATCACCACCAAGAAAGACTTGCCCTCCTGTGACCGGGCCGCCGCCAGCAAATGAAACTGGAACCGATCGAGTTCCTGCGTTTATCGCTTCAAGTAATGCTCTGTTGCGTGCTGTCGCCGATGCATTTACGATGAACTCACCATCATTTGCAACTATTAGACGGTTCTCACCACCGCCAAAATCAGATTCCAATACCGTTCTAATCTCGTCTCCTAGGAAACCACCTTTTGCACGACGTTCGAATTTCGTAGACGCTATCTTGGCAACAGTTGCCAGGCCTCTCACGATTGTTGCAGCCACGATTGGAAATGTGAACGGAGGTCCGGGAGGATTTGAGAGCGCCTTATTGGCGGCTACAAAAGTATCGATGGTCGCATTGGCGATACCAGCGGCCTTTCCAACTAGGAACAATTCCTGACTCGATCCCTGTGCAAGCTGCATGAGGGTCGCAAGCTGTCCTACAGTCCCGGCAATGACTTGTTCCTGAATTTCAAGTTTACGCTCGGCCGCATCCTGCTCTGCTTGCACAAGTTCAGCCTGCACCTCAAGCGCCTCTCGTGATCGCTCTCCGTTTATCTCTCTTGCATTTTCAAGGTCAGCCTGCAAAAGAGCGAGTCTGCGCTCAAAGAAATCCTCATCTGAAATGATGGCAGCTTCGCGCATCAGATCCAGGAAGTCAAGCTCTTGCGTGAAATCTACTCGGTCTAATAGTTTAGGAGCAATTCCTGATGAATCTGCTTTGATGATTGGTTTGATTGGAAATTCTATCGGCTTAGATGAAATCTTTAATCCTGGGTCTACGTCAGCCAATGGCTGAGAAGCAATCTGCTTGGCCTTGTCTACAACAGAGTTGAGTTCTTTCCATCGCTTTATCAGTAATTCCGCTTGTTGTCCATTCAGTCCCAACTGAGTTGCCAGAGTGCTTTTGTCAGCATCGAAATCAAAGAAATTGCTCAGCAGAAGAATGCCTTTGCTTAGCTCATTACTCGCGTCGACGGCCTCCTGCTTCACCTTGTTTGTCTCTTCAGCTATTTGAGCAGTAGTGCGGTTTAACTCTACGATGTCACCACGGAAAGTTTTGCGTATTGTCGTTGGGATATTAGCAAGCTTCTCGTTTTTCTGTAAGATTAAATCCAAATTGCTTGCCAATGCCTTTAAGCCTGTCTCCAGTATGTCTTGATTCTGGGCTTTCAAAAGTGCTCTTTGCTGATTGACAAGAACTCTGACTTTCTCAGCGCTTATGCCGACGGCCTTACCATAATCGTCTAGTTTTGTTATGGCACTAGGATAAAGATTTGAAAGCGTGACTATGATATCTCGCAGCTCTTCATGTTCTGTCTTTGATAACTTCGTTTTTTCTTTCAAATCCTGATAACGGGAAAGAAGTTTTTCAACATCTTCAACCTGGCTCATCTCATTATTCAGGTTACTTATGCTGTCTTCAAGCTTCCCGATTTCAGTGCGGCTATCAGTCGCTGCACCAGCAACATCTAGTATAGAGTTTATGAATGGAACGGCGACCTCAACCGCCCTTATCATAATTCGATCCCAACGGTTTTCGAGGAGCTGAATTTGACCATCAATTGTGTCGTTCTGAAGCTCAAAAGCGTCGTTCATGGCTCCTGCGCTATCCGTCATTGCGCCGGTCTTTTCTATTAGAGTGTCATATTGCGTGCTGCTGAGTGCCAGCGCAGCGTTGACTGCCTCAACCCTGCCGAAAAATTTATTCATCTCAGCAGCTGAGCCACCTGTTGCGTTTCCAAGGATGGCCAGGATCCCAGCTAGACCTTCTTGCGCAACTGCTTGCTCGACACTAAGGCCGGTCTGATTTTCTATCAGTTGAGACAATTCTTTCGTTGGATCTGCAAGTCCCGTCATAACGGCGCGCAACTGCGTAGCTACCTGTGAGGTGTTGCCGGTTACGCCTGTGAGGGTTGCGAATGAACCGAACAGTTCATCGATGTCTATCTTCAAAGCTGATGCGAGCGGCACGACGATTCCCATATTGTCCGCCAGTTCCGGAAACGTCGTTTGGCCTAATTCGTTTGTCTTAAAAGCACGGTCCATAATGCTTTCGACCGTATCCCATTCTAGACCGTAGCCCTTGACTACTGCGGATGAAAGACGAAGCGCCTGCCTTGTTTCAGTCAATCCAGCACGCGCCGCCTTGGCAGAAACTTCTAGTACATCAATTTGATTGGCAGCATCTACCCCGGCTGAAACAACTTCGAACAATCCGCCAGAGAGATTGCTAAGGGGAACTGAAATTTCATCACCTAAATTGAGGACACTATCCGTCATGTCATCTATGTTCTCGACACCAAGAGTGGCCACGTTAGTCATGGCAGATTCTAGCTCAGAGAATTTGCTGATCGGAACAGCTATGAGTCTACCGACCTGCGATACAACAGCACCTATTTGATTGAAAGCGAAAGCAAAGGCACCTGCCTTTGCTGTGAAAGAATCGAACTTAACAGATCCCTCACCAGCGACCCTGCCTGCATCTCCTGCCTCAGACTTAAATTGCGAGGCGTCTAGTGTTATTTTTATTTTCAGCAGTGACATAGGAATCTATCTGTTAAGCCAATCCTCTACTCGCTTCTGCTTATCGTTTGACAGAAACAAAAAAACCGCCGCCTCAACTACATCTGCCTCGGCTGCGGCCTCATAATCTCCAAATCCTGATTGCACTAATGTTCGAATGAAACGGTCCCAGATAAATTCATCTTCTAACTTCCCGAGTTCGAACGAATTTCCTACTGTTGAGAGACTTTCATGAGCTTGGCCGACACGTTCTAATTGCCGACCAACTTTTGCAAAAAATCACGAATCCCCTTGCCTATAACCTCAAGATTAATATCATCATATTCCATTTTGCTCATGTCTTCAGCGAATACAGCGTCGCAAACCTCACGTAGCTTGGTCTCATCAAGATAAATCTCACATGCCTGGCCGAGAGTGAAGAGATTTCCATCTAGCAGCCCTGCATTCTTAAGAATCTTGAGACCTCGAGGAGTGACTTTTCTGATATTGTAGTTTTCATCTTTTGCCATTTCTGACTAACTCCCGATTTTTAAAAAATGTCGCCCGAGACAATTTTGGTCACGATTGTCCCGGGCCTGGCGGTGGAGGGGCTTGCCTTAGTCTGAAAATTCCTTGAAAGCATCGGCCGCGGCTGACTGCAGAATCGCCATCAATTCCTCTCGCGTAATCTCATTCGGAGTTTCTTCGTCATCAAGCGCTTTGCCGAATTTCTCGACGGTTCTCCCTAGTACCTGGACTGCTTCACCTTTTGTCAAAGCCATGTTAATGCCTCCCAATTATTTTTAGTAATCTCGTTAAACGGCTGAATTATCGGAAGTATAGTCACTCGTATCAGTTGATTTCGCGATGAAAGGCAGATAGAAACGTTTCTTCTGCTCGAAGCTTTCCTCTAACTCAGGCATGAAATTCAAGTCGGTGATGTCTTTAAGAACAAGCTTCCCGTCACTGGCACGGTGTACCGCAATACGCATGTCAAACTTCGGGAGTGTGCGTATTCCCTGTATTTTTGAATAGACATTTGAGGCGACAGACCCGCCCATAACTGTGACCAATTCTGACTGACTTGCAGCACCCAATACACCCCGAACCTCAAATTCTGTTCCGATTTCAACCCGGTCGACTGGATTTGGATTTTCAGAGGTGATATGCTCAACAATCGATCCCGTACCCTTGATTGAAACAGCATCGAGGGCAAGCTTCATCTCTGGTGCCCCATTCAAATCTCCGCCGGCGGAAACTATTTTAACGTACTTTGCGTGAAGCCTGTCCATCTCGCGCTCCAAAGTTTGTATTTTCCAGAACAGATAGTCGCGTATTGATGTTGTTGACCGTCCTTTTTATCTCCCTTACCTCATCCCTGATCTCTCTAAAATCTTCCAAATCTGGAACATTTCTTGCCATCGTGAACCATCCTATAGAGATTGTGACAAGAACGCTCGACAGAAGAACAGTCGTGAATTTCCAGATCCCACTATCAGACATTTTAGCTACTTCTTTCATCCATTGATTGGATTTATTGGATGGCGTCGCTTGTCGCAGCGCCATCCTTTCGGGAGAGAAGCGTGCATGACTGCAACGCTATTTTATTTTCGCCTTACGTAATGTGGATTTACCAGATTTCGGCTCGGCTACGCTTACGGATTCCTCCCGTATAGGTTTATCACTTGAATCATCAGATGGCGGATCATCCGATTCACCAGATGCATCGGGTTCTTCAGATGGATCAGATGGTAGAGGGGAATCCTTGCCAGCTCTCAACTTTAACACAGTATCACTGTGCTCAGGGAAAAGCTTTGGACAAAGATATCCGTAAAGAGAAACACACACGCTTGCGGTTTCACTTGTTGCCTCAGCTATTCCTTCTCGGAATTGGATGGAGTGCCGACCGGCATTTCTGAATCCATTGAAGTTGACGTTGCGTGAATATATAAGTACCTTGTCCATCCTGTCATTTCCTCAATAATTAATTAAAACTTAATCCGAGACAGATATTGCTGCAACCGTAACGCTGGCAACAGCACTGTATGATATCTGCACCTTTCCGGAAGCGTCGTTGAACCCTGTTGCATTGATTGGTCCAATCATCTGCTCACTTCCAGCTGCGACAGCGACAACCTTATTGGCAGCCGCCGTGCCTGCAGGAGGCGTTGCAACCTGGCTCGTGACTGTTGCGTTGATACTTGCGCCGCCACCATTCTTGATATGCAGGAACGTCTTGCCGTCATTGGAGAAATCGTCACCACCGGCCGCTGCAGAACCGTAAGTGGGCAATATACCTGAGATTGTCATTTTTTGGACAGTGAGAGTCGCCATTTGCTACATTACTCCTGATAGAGCCAGAAACGAAAATCGAATGTCGTATCGGCATTGTTTGACGCACCTCCCTCGACACCAACTCGGTAGTATGGATATTTGGAGTTGCCAAAATCTATTGTGCCGTTGACAATCCCCTCAGTGGTAGACCACTGAGTCAATAACGTATCCGTTGTCACCCAGTTTGTCTTATCAAAGCTTCCTTGAATCCAGGCCTTCAGTTGAATTGAGCCCGCGACAGAATTGTTATTGAATTGATATGTGAATGGAAAATTCGTCCAATTGACGTCATCATAATTTCCGAGAGTGAATACCGCAGAATTGGCAGTACCCGGACCTTCCATTGTTCCACTTACCTGTAAAATCTGGCCCGGGAAAACGGACGTCTTGGATGTAACGGTTACGGCGTCTGCGGCAAACAAGACTGAGATAAACATCAAGCATGAGATGATGCAGACAAGGATAAAACCTTTTCGTTTCATTTCAATATCCCTCAAGATAAATTCTACTCAGCAGTTAGCAGGTTTAAAGCGTGGACAGACTCCAACCCTGGGATTGCACGAGTGCGGTCAGATCCTGTAGGTGCAATACACAATCAAGGTTGACGTTGTTCGTAATCAAATTGCCAGACTGTCCGGCATAACGACCCTTTACACCAACCGACGTCAAGCAGGTTGTATCGACTCGGACTCCCCAACGCACGAAGAAAATCGAACTGGTATTCCCAGTCTCTGTAAAAGGCAAGTTTTGGGAACCATCTTGTTTTTGGCCGGCACCCTTGACGACAATATTGCCAATCAATTCGATCTCGTCGCCCAACGCATCTTTGCTTTGCCTGTAATATCCGAGATTCTTGGCAACGGTGATCCAGCGAACAAGCAAATCATCGTTCATGTATGCGATTGGAACCCCACCACGAACACGCCTTGCATGTTGCTTAAATGTTTCAAGCGCGATTTGTTGCTGCTCCTTTTGCGCATCTCCGCCAACTGGGACAGCAGACCCTCCATTAAGAATCCAGCTGACGTCTACAATTTGCCTAAAACCATCGAAGTCCTCAGCGTCGCCCGCCTGATTACCCTCAAAAAACAAGGTCTGCAAGACCCATCCTGCTTCACGCGCTTCCAGATAGGTTTGGTGAGCAAGCTCAGCCTCTATGTCCTCATTTCGATCCTCCAGCAGAACATCAACACTCGCGTCGAAGCTGACGATTGACTTTGCCGGGGTATCATAGTTGGGTGTCGGTGGAGTTGCGGTATTCGCTTCGTTTAGCGAGCGCGTCACTTTGGCCACGACAGTTCCGGTGCGCGCGCGCTTAATTCGTGCTGCGCTTCCAGGCTGTGCATAAAACTGCGCGTCCTGAAGGATGGGCGCGGTCTCTTCAAGCCCGCGCAATGCGAGCAAACTCTCGGGTGCGCTATCAGATATTTCTCTCAGAAGTGGCATTTCTCAATATTCTCCAAAAATGTTAATTTTCAACTTTTGGCACAGGTCAGGCAGACAATACTCGACCCTTGTCCCTAAATGATTGCGCCGCGTTCTCCATCAAATCGGTAATGGAGGAATTTGCATAGTTCTTCTCTTGTTTGGGACCAACACCATTGACACCGACTGATTGAGGCATCGCTGAATTTGGCTTTCTCGAATCGAGTTTGGCCTTGGTACTGTTAAAATCTGCTTTGGCTGAATTAAGCCAAACGTCTTTGTCTGCCGGCAGCAGCTTTCCAATGGCAATAGCACCATCCACTAGAGCGATGCATTTTTCCTCAAAACTCTGCGCATTTCTCTTTTCCAGCTCGGCTAGGCGGGCTTCAACCTCGGAATTTAGGGCTGGCTCAGCGGCTGCCGGTTCATTATGATTGTCTTCATTGCTGCCCGGGCTTGGATCGACATCCTTCTCCAAAAGCGACTTCACCGCTTCATCAAGCCTCGCATCGACCTGTTCTGGCGTAGCATCTTCAGATAATCCTAATTTTTTCTTCAATTCAGATGTATACTCCATTGCTTTCTCCTTGTATCTTTTTGTGTTTCTGAGATGCGAAATTTCCTCGTCCATATACGGTGTGTTTACCAGGCTGATTGGCAGAAGCCGCGCACCTATTTGATTTCCATGCTTATCCCTGCTTTGCAGTATGTACGCCGGAGACAAAAACCGATATTTTCTCTGTGAAATTTTTTCATCAAAATCGGGCGTAAACTGAGGGTAGTCTGAGTAGAGTCCATCATTTCGTACTTCGAGACTTTGAAAAGGAATCCAACCAGCCGCTTCAGCAGCAGGATTCCAAATAGCTTCATGTCCAACGTCTACCATGATGTCTGTTTTTGAATTCGACACCATGTCTTCCACGTCCTTACGAGTTACCTTGTGGGGACCATCCGGATGGAACGGAAAGTCGCCAATGGGAACTATTTTTATTTTCCCATTGCCATTCCTGTCCATGTTTAGCAGGATAGAGTTCTTGTATGCACAATCTATATTCTCAAAGTTGGCTTTTTCTTCACCGTCTTTTTTTACGGGACAACTATCATCAACATGCCTCAGGACTGTTTCGATGGAAACGTCCAAAACCCGAGCAATTGACTGCAAAACTTCTCTTGGAGGGCACAGAATGTCGCCCAACTCTATACCGCTAATTGTGCTGGCATCTCTGGCGCCTGCACCATCCATTTTGTCTGCAAATTCCTGAATTGAAAGATCGAGTTTTTCTCGCTGGCTTCTCATCCAGGATCCCAGATCGCTCATATTCCTGAAAATCTGCGTATTCAAAAAAAGCCTTGACTTGCAAAAAAAATTGGTTATCTTTTTCACGCCTTCGAATTTTATCTTGCCGCATTTCATACACGCAAAATAGCGATCTCCATTCAAACCAAACAAGCAACGCGAATACGCATACGCTATTCGGAAACTTGAAGCTTAATTCACAGCGCACAGATTTATTATCTTTTGGCGGACAAGTCCAGGAGACAAGACGTGATAGTTGTAAATAAGAAAATCGGTACACCACAGGTTCGTTTTAACGCTGATTTCTACAAGAGAGCATATAAACAATTTCGTCAGGGTCGGTGGCGTGATATAATAGAGATGATGAATCAGGCTGAGACTGACAGTCACGTTTCCGGCTGTCTTGTTGGAAGGCGAGCGGGGTTTCAGTCCGAATGGTCAATCACTGGGTATGACGACTCAACTGAAGCATCGGAAAGAGCGCTGTGGATGAGGAACGTCTTGCGTCAGCTCGATCTACGTAGACTTTTTAAGGATATACAGGACGCCGTCAATAAGAAATTTTCTGTTATCGATTTTGAGTGGGAGGTTGTAGATAACCGGCAGGTTCCAATAGATCATAAAAAAGTAGAGCATCGCTTTTTCAGATATGACGAGGAGGGAAAACTCAAGATAGATTTCGGAAAAGATTTGCGTGATATTCCAGCAGAAGCACTCGTCTGCCAGACATATTCAATTCCAGTTCTGTTTCCGGTGTTACGAGATTACATCCTTAAAGTATTCGGCATAGAGTCGTGGGCGGGATTTATCGAGACTTTCGGCGAGGGCATGGTGATCGGAAAATATCCGGCAGGTTCAAACGCTAAATTCATAGACGAGGTTGAGACAGCCGTTAATGCTATAGCTTCCGCAAGTCGTGGCGTCATGCCAGAAGGTAGCTCCATTGATGTTGTGGAGACAAAAAGAAGCGCTGGCGATCACGACAAGTTTATATCGAATAGTAACCGCGGTATTTCTATTGCTATACTCGGTCACGAGAACGCTGTCTCTCAGTCTGATGGCTTACAAGTAGGGGAGAATCTCACGCAATTCAAGGTGAAGCGTGAAATCGGTATCGATGATATGTTCTTCGTAGATAGCTGTATGCAACGACTCATAAAGACGATAGAAGATCGTAATTTTGGTGACCGAAGATATTCTATTTTCCAGATGGACAAGAAGGACCCGGTCAACGTCAAGGAGCGGCTTGATACGCTTGAACAGTTCTTCAACCAGGGCGGTAGAATCAGCCCTGATGAATATCGTGATCTTGGTCTCCGTGTCTTTGAGGATCAAGTCGAGTTGGTTAAAACGCCATCCCAATTTTAGTAGGCTTTTCTCTTTGCGATGAAAAAGAAGAAGGAGTACATCATTTACAAAAATAACGACATAAACACTGCGCGTATGATGTTTATCGACGAGGAGAAAAATCCACTGACAATATCGCGGCACTTCAGAGGACACCCAACGCGTCAAACAGTATCGTACTGGGCAAATAGGAAGGATGAGCATGGCAAGACCTGGTATGACTATCGCAAAGCAAAGGCTGACGCAAATTATCTTCAGATGTCACCGCAGAATGTTGCTACGGCACTAATGGACAAGATGCAACAACTACTCAATGATCCGGGAATGGAGGTCTCAAAGTTTGCAGACGCAGCCTATAAGTTGATCGCAATTCTTGAAAAGGTGTCTGACCCTCAGTTCCAAGTGCCGGTCTTATATTTTTTTCTTGAGGATTTCGTCAAATTCGCTCAACGTCGCAGCACCAGTGTCGTTACTTCAGAATTCCTTGACATGGCTGAAGCCTATAAGAATCATGTGCGCGGGCGCTTAAATGGCGAGCTGACTTTTTGAGCGTCCAAAACTTGACATCTCAGAAAACCTATATTATGCCTATTTCGCTTGAGGGTGCGTTCGCTTATCGTTCAGAACGATTCACCGGTGTAGCTCTGTCCCCATTCAACATCAAACATCTGAGAGCGTTGTTTTAGACCGATGTTGAAGATTAAAAAATACGAGGCTCTAGACGATAGGTTCACTTCATTTTTGGAGAATGTACGTCATGATTTTGTTGAGACGGAGTTCAACGAAGAAAAGAAGTGGGAACGCCGCAAACAGGCTGATATTGACGATCTGGTTTTTTGCAAGACATATTTCCCTACTATATTCTCACTGCCTTTCAATGACATGCACCGCTCCATGGCAAATTTGCCGCCGGGTATGTTCACGCGTTCAGGTTTTAGGAAGTGCGGTAAATCAGCTATCGGATACACTGCTCACATAATCAAACCCATTGCACTTGGTATCGGAGGTATCTGTGTCATCAGTTGTGAAACACTCGAAATTAGTAAGGAGCGTACTGCTGCTATCAAGCGACTTATGTTGAGAAATAAGCTCTTATGCTACGACTACGGCCTGGAATTGCAGCAAGACCTCAAGGGCAAATATATCATCAACAATACTTACCTTACAGCCGGGTCTGTGGAAAAGGGACTTCGCAATGTTTTCGATGACGAATTCAAGAGGATTAGAAGGGCTGTCAATGACGATTTGTATAGTAAACAGTCTGTCACCTCATCGCTGCACAACAGAAAGGTTGTCGAGTTCATAGAATATGAAGTTGCAGGGCAACTTGAGGACGACGGCATCAGCCTAACGCTTGCAAACGCAACCTCTGAGAATGCTCCTATCATAGAGTTGCGCGAGAAACATCCTGATAATCATTTTGGAATGCCGGCTCTGGATGAAAATGAGAAATCTACCTGGCCAGAATATCGCACGACTCGGGAGTGGATACACTTCCGCGACGAGACAGAGTGGGATGTATGGGCAGGAGACTACCAGGATGAACCCGCCGTCAAGGGCGACATATTTGAACAAGATTGGCTTAGACCAATCAATATCAATACCATTAAAGTCGTTACATCATTGTCGGCTGCAGACCCAGCATTTGGAACCTCACCACATTCATGTTATAAAGCGATCGCCACTGTTGGGTTGACAAATAATAATATGGTTGTAGTGGAAGACATTTACGTCAGACGAGAATCATATTTCAACTTTTTTGATTATATAGATTCACTGCGCTGCAAAATTCCTGGCTGGGTGGTGTTGCAATTCGAGAACGATTTCAATCAGTGGCATGGAGCACAACCGTACTATCAAGACTGGTCGAAACAAAGACAAAAAGTACTGCCGATTGTTCCACACTATACGAGTACTCTTAAGACAGAGCATCGTGGTAGCGATAAGGTCAGCCGCATTATGAACCTTGTACATCCACATCAGACAGGGCAAATTGTCTACGACAGCTCGATTATTGGCAATGCAGATTATAAGCGATATCGTTCTCAATATCTCAGTTTTGGCAAGGCAAAAGATAAATTAGACGGCCTCGACGCACTTGCTACTGCCTTCATAATGGTACGGAGATATTCTGAAAGAGGCAGTTTCAAAACGCTCAAGACACGACAATTCCAACGTGTGCAAACCTGGTTCAGGAGAATGTAGTGGCTGATTTGATGGATGTAAAAAAGATATTAGACGATCTGATTGGGAATTTGCAAAGCCAGGCGCAACTATCTGAAATAGGAATTGCTTCAGAGCGGATTATAAGGAAACGGACACGAACTGGACGCGACATAGAGGGAAGACCGTTCAAGCCTTATTCAGACGCTTATGCAGAAAAGCGGCTCGAGCTCGGGCTGCCTGTCGATAAGGTCGATCTTGTTTTTGATGACCAATTCGGTATGATTCGAAACATAGATCACAAGGTTGCATCAGACCTAAAGTCTGTTTCGCTCGATATTGCTGATGCAAGAAAGAAGAAAATAGCAAGCTATCACAACGAGCTTGGAGTTGGCAAGCGCGGCGAAAACTTGCGACCGTTCTGGGGGTTGGGCAAGAAGGGTGAGGAGGATATATCTAAATTAGTCGGTGAAAAAATGGTAGCAAAGCTTAACGAGCTTTTGCAGGCGCAAAACAGAGAATGAGCCTTGAAAGAAAACGAGCGGCAGGCTCATGGCCAGCGGTCAGGATGTTGGTGTATATGGACATGGCGGACACACCGGGAAACATAGGATGCTTTACAGAAAAGAGGCCGCAGAAGCGATGCAAATTGATTGGATGAAACGTGACGAAATGAGCCAGGCAATACCGCCGGCGTACACTGAATGGGTGGGGCGGCATTTGCTTGCCTATCTGCAAAAGGCTTTATAACGCAATTAATCAGCCGCCAAAACTTAGGAGAAAATTATGCCAGCGATTTTGACACACAAACCAAGTTGCGAATGCGAAAAATGCCGACCCGATTTTGGTCGGCTGGATGAAAATGTTAGTTTGCGCCCTGATATTACAGAGATTTTTAAACTCTACTCGGAGGACAAATTTACGGTTGCAAAGGAAAGCATAGAATATGCACTTTTAAATGCATGGGCAAAAATACTTTACCATGTGCCTGAAGGGGATATGAGGGTATTCACAGCAGCCGATAAATTGACTGAGTTGTGGCATGAACTTAACTTGCGTCTACCCCGCGCAAACGAACTTATAGATAAGGAAAATTTGTCATGACAGTACTCGTGACTTCTGATTGGGTTAAGGATCGATTTCCTACCTGGAGCACTTACTGTACTCGGGAGGACAATCTCAAAACGCCAGACGAGATGTTACAGCTTGCAATAGATGACGCGACCGGCACCTTTGTCGGATTTATGAATGGCATTACTGTCTTAGATATGACTGACGAACTCAATGGTCACCTATTGCACATGGTCAAATTTAACTGCTTCAACTTTCTACATGGCAACACTACATTCAAGAACGACCCTCTCATTGTGAAGGAATACAAACACAGCATTGAACTCCTTGAAAAAGGAATCATAAGCTTTGGAACGGCGGATAACACTAAAGGGCACGTTAGGTTCAAGACGAGAGACCGGCAATTCGATGACAGTTTCCTCACAAATCCTAAAGAATGGTATGAATGATGTTTGACTGTCAGCAAGCGCTTATCAGACATTTGAGTCTCAAGTTCGAACCGGCGGCCATCAAGACCATCAAGCAATATGCCGGCGAGATTCAGGACGCCGATAACCTTGCTCAGCTCATGCCGGCCGTACTGGTAAATTACCAGGACGGTTCTCCCATGGCACAAGACCCGCTGCACAATTTCGATTTGCTTGTCATTACGCAGAGTGTGACCTTGCAGAAATCGCAAAGCAAGGACACAGGCTTGCAGCTATCCTCGCTTGTGATTAATTATTTGCGCGATAACTCTGTGTTTACGAAAATCGGTGGCGGTGGCACATACGCCATTAAGACTGAGGGTGTGCAGGCGGGATTGATTGCAATGGACAACAGCAGGTTCCATATCATAGACGTCTCACTTCCCATCATGGACCATACGCACGATCTAACCTGAAAATAAATAGCTTTGACTTCAAGGGTCCGCTTTCGTATCGTTACGCTAATACATTTAACAATACATATTGCCTTTAAACCAAGAAGCCGACCCCTTTAAAAGGCCGGCTTCTTGACGTGATTAGATTTACCCAACCTTAACATCTTCTACTATTATAGGGCGCGCCAATATCTCGGTCAACTGGTCGCTCAACAATTGATGGGCCAGATAGACGCCCTGGCTCGTTCGATCGTAGCCTTTGTGTTCGTGCAACATGGCACAAGCGCCATGAATGCTGGCCTCCAAAATGTTAAGATTGTTCTCCAGTTGCTCACGCTCTTCCCAACTTATGCGGATAAGCATGGCTGCCTCGCGGCTTGAAGCCACTGCGGTTGCATGTTTTTGAAATCGCCCTGGGCCTGCCGGTACATATTCATTACCTTGTAAATCTGTGACACACTCAAACCAAAGACTTTGCTTAGCTCCAGCATGCTCAGTAAGCCGCTGGACTTTAGCGCTACCAAGCGCTCGGCCTTTGAATTGCTGAACTCGCTGCATTGCAGGTAACGTTTCCAGCGTTCCTGAGCGACTTTCAGGCGGAGGTCGTCGTATTCAGCCTGCATGGTTGCGAGGTTAACTGCCTCTTGCCTGAGCACAGACAGGAACTGTGCCAGGTTTTTACGGAATATTTTCGCCTGTGGTGTCTTGGCCAGCATGGCTATAATGTAGCAGCCTTGTTCGTCGTAGTAGCGGGCAGGGCTTGTTTCTCCCTCCACCATCATTTTGATGGTGAAGGGTGCAAGCTCTTCCTTGTTCCTATTGTAGATTAGATTGATGCCGTCGGCAGCACGGGAAAATCCTAACTGATTGCCAAGGTTGTGACCTCGCATCCAGTAGTGTCCGCCGCTTTGAATGAAGTGGGATTGAAACGTGGTAGGTAGCATGTTGCACCTCCGCAATTTAGATAAAAAATAAAGCCGAGATCTATCTGCGCTTACGAAGCAGGCGCCCCGCTCCTCACGGCTACGGGGATCTCGGCTAATGGATTAACACCGTCATAGGTGGGGCAAAAAAAAATGCCACACACTTATGCAAGCGGGGCAAACCGCTTCGTAATTCAGATACCATTATATATGGCGGCCAGCCAAAAAAGTCAATAAAAAAGATTATTTCGAATGATGCCTCTGCAAATTAGCCTCAATCCTTGCAATCTCACGGTCAATTTCATGTCGTGCTACCGGCGATGTGAGCTCGCGCTCGCGCCGCAACATGGTTAGCCTTTTCCGCGCTTGTATCATCCAGTCTGGTTCACTTTTCCGTGCAGCCAGTCGCAGGGCCCTCCCAAGCTCCTCATACATCTCGTTTTCTTCTTTCTTGCGTGCCTGGTTATCTTTTTCGATTTGCTGCATCACCATGTTTTCCCAGCGGCAGGCTCCGTGCTTGCTGTAGATAAAAAAGGCGATAGACTGCGGCCTCTTGTTGGCGTTCAGTTTCATGTCATCGATAAGGGCCGCGACCCCAAGGCGGTCTGCGTACTTTGCAATCTGTTCATCCCAATATTTGTGATTGATGTGGCCACTTGAATAGACGGGCCGACCGGTTATTTGAGTGAAGGCTTGCTTAATGCGGTTGACCGCATTCCTGTTTCGCTTGAGTGCGAGAGAACCCTGGTTATCCCATAGGGCACGGAAGAAATAGACGAGTTCTGCGTAGCGCTTTTCAGAATAGAACTTTGAGATAAAGGAAGGTAGTTTCAAGATTTCTTCCAGGGTGGAGATGCCGGCAAGACCCAGTTAAAAAAAGTAGCCAAAGCCGGTCCAAGAATTATCAAGTTCGAGTCGTGTGGTATAAATACCATGACGAGCGTGGCCAGAGCCGTTCCGATTGTCATCGATCCCCTTGATTGCGAGGTGTTGAGGGCGCCTGTCTGTTTCATTTTGTCAACCATGTGAAATATGCCTCCTCTTAAAATCCCTGTGCCAACCAGTACATGGTAACGAGCCATGCCACAGCTGCCACGACAATAATGACAAAGCTTATCCGCAAAATTTTTATTAGTGCTGTTTTCATATTTGCCTCGCTAGTTTAATGGTGCGGTTGCCGACATCTGTCGTGTAGAAACTGACAGCATAATTTTCGCCGTCAAAGAAAGGGTCAGGCTCCCAATAATGGTGACAGTTAAAACCGCCGGAATAGTTCTCCGGATTGCCTATTTGTGCGTTTCTCATCTGTCTGATGTCTTGAATGTGAAAAGTTGGGTCCGTTTGGTTGAGTAGCTCCATACAAAACTTTCTTGTATCCGCACGGATAATTCCAATATATTCGAAGAAGAAGACCTCACCTATTCGCGCTTTTTCCACCACACCAGTTTGGCCATAACCTTTAAGCTGGGTACGTGCAATTGTATTGGCGAAAGATGAAACTCTACCGCCGATGATGTCAATATCTTTTGCGATAGCATCACTGTTTTTCCCTTCCAGGATTCCTGATCTTAGTATTTTTGAAATCTCCCTGACAGTGCCTTCTTTGTAGTTCCCAAGTCTCGTCTGGTTGACTTTTTCAAGACGGACTATCTTGCTGAGATTACGCGTTACATCCGGACCAACATCGTGATAATGAGAATTGACAAGAGCGAGCGCATCCCCGTAGGCGCTCGTCACTCTGTCTGTGAATCCTGCGAACTCAGGGGAAATTACCTTATTTATTTGCCTTTTGAATGCGGTTAGAGTTTCCCCTCCGATTTCTGCTCGCTGCATCAGGTCAAGAATTTTGGCGCGGAATATCTTGTAAAATTCCTCAAATCCGAGCTTTGCTTCGAGATCTCTGATATCTGAGTTGAACTGGTTGACCCTCTTCTTATTTGCTGCCACTTTTGAAAAGATCCCGTTGGATGTTGCGCCTTATTTTTACTGCTCTCTCAAATGTTTCCGTGGTTATGAAAGCATACCCACACTGGCGGCAAAAATAGCGGCGATAGTTAACCGTGTCATAGGATTCCTTACCCTCGTGCAGCAATGGTTTGCGCACGTCCTCTGTCTGTTCGAAATTCTTGTTTTTACATTCGGGGCAAATCATCATTCACTTCCCTTTTTAGGAATAAGCAGGGCCAATACATAGCCCTGCTTTGTTATAGTCATTACATAGGAGGAGCGGACGATTGCGACTGACATTAAGCTGCTGCAGACTTTGTCTCCAGCTTCTCGGCACGCAGTTTGTAGTTTACGCTCCGGCTCTGTTCGCGTCTCGCAAAGACCTTCTTCAGGGTGGCATCATTGAATGTTTTTAGAACCTGCTTGTTCGGCACCCGGGTCACCGTGATCGCATCATTGAGTCCGAGCTTTTCCAATGCTGCAACTGTCTTCATGGGATCATCGATAACGATGGAGGGCGTGCCCTCACTTCGTTTCAGTTCACCGAACACCATCTTGATACTTTTGCTGAACTGGAACAAGCGATCCTGCTCAGCTTCCAGGTAATGCCTTAGGTCTGAATCGTTCTGATTATACTGAAGCTGCAGATCCTGTAATTGATCTGAGTACCGCTTTAGAGCCTCCAATATCTCATCGTCAAGGTCTGCGTTCAGCCTGGTCAGCTCTATTTCAAGCTCTTTGAGCCGGCACATGCGATCGTCGCATGCGCTATCGTTTTTTATCGCGCTCGTGCGCTCTTTTTTGGCAGCCATTTTTTGCTTGCCTCCTTATTAGGTGGTTGATTAATCATTCCGGCCGGTCATTCCGGGCCGTGAACGTTGGTTTCATTGTCGTCGGTACGACCTGCAATTTTTCAGACCTTACCCACTTAGAATATTCGCAAGAGAAAAACGAAACCTCCGTGAAATTTGTATGGGTTGTCTTCTTGACAATTCCATGATCTCCGGTTTCTACGTTTTTCACTTCCTGGCCTGTCAATATACGGGTACCGTTCACATCTCTTGCCACAACAGCTATCTCCTATATCACCTTTGAATCAAGCAACCTTCTTGACATCTTCGTTGTGCTTTTTTTCTGCAAGACGCTGTAATGCACCCTTAACAGCCTCAGACTTATAGTCGTTTCTTCCGGCAATAACGTCATGCACAGTCGTTTTTCCGATGCCGGCTTCGTCCGCTATTTGCTTGAGCGACACGTCGAGAGCCTCTTTCATTTCGCGTGGAGAGGCTTCAAAGCAATCCTCGCTCAACTGTTTCATCCCTGCGCGTTGTGCTTCCGACATCTTCTGCTCAACAAAGAAATCCATTTCCAGCGGTACCCGATAGAGCGTTGCAATTCTGTGCCTGGTGTTGCTGTTTATGGCACCACCATATACTGCCTTCAGATAATCGATGCGGTCGTTATAAACCATCCACCCCGAGGACTGGTTCAAGGATAATATCTCTGTCCGCCAGAAGACCTCTCGTCGAGATTCAAGTTTTGCGCCCAACTCTTCGTGGCCCAAAAGAATGACTGAGAAGAGCGGCGATATACCTGCAAAGGCGTCCTCGCGCAGCTCCTTGATGGCACGCAGTGTATTTGAGTGTAAGCGATGTGCTTCCTCTATGACGACGCAAAGGTTGCGCTTGTGCTCAACGTGACGTTTTCCCATAAGCCTTATGACTTGGCGGCTGCGTGCTTCCAAATCGTGACGCGGCATCTCGCTTGAAATATCGAATACGATCGCATTCAGAATGCTGGATATCGTTAGTTTCTCTTTGTACTTATTGCGAACATGAATGAATATCGGTGCATCATCCGCATTTAGGCGTAGTGCGCGTGCAGCATGCTTAAACATCAACGTTTTGCCTGCACCGGGTGCGCCGAGAATGGCGAGCATCCCGTTGTCATAGATAGAATTCTTGATATCCTGCACATTTGCCTTGAACTGCGTATTGACATAGATTCTCTTCTCTAAAACGCCGAAGTGTTCCATAACTCTTCTGTTCATAGCTGTGTGACTCCATTATTTTGGTTAAAAGATATGGTTGACAAGATGTGGATTCTTGTCACGCAAGGCGATTACGCGTTCATCGATGGCACGTATCTCGTCAGACAGAAGATCGAGATGATCTTCTAATTCATTGCGAAGCGTGATCAAATCGCTCAGCTCTTCCTCCGCAACGGCCCGTTTTAACTCTTCTTTCGTCATGAGCAGTTCCTCTCCATTTAGTTTATAGTGCGATGGCTTTTTCAACTTCAAAGATGACTTCATCAATCATCTTGTTGATTGTTTTCTTGCTTAAGTCTTTGACCAGGATGCTATCAAAAATGTCCTTGACGTCCTCATAGGTCAGGTTGTAACAGCGCAACCGCTTGCCGATGTAGGCCTTGGCTGTGTATGGATTGGGAAATTCAATCATCTTTTGTTCGCGTTCGACAAAAGGTGATGTGGGGACTGTTTTTATGGCTTTCGGTTTCATAAACACTCGTCGGGCACGCTTCTTGTTATCGGATAATTTTTCGGAATTTTCCTTTTCAGCTAAAAGCCCAATTTTCTGCAAATAACGCTGGTGCGGCCTGTTTGTAAAATCGTCTATCTCTCGCGATTTGAACGTGGAGAGTTTAAACGTCTTGCGATATTCGTCTATCATTTCTCCAATGAGTTCACCGCGCATGTTTTTATACACTCTGACCTTTTTGTCGATGGCATACACGGGCGCCTGATACTCTTCACCGCCATATCTTATCTTAAGAGAATCGGTGACCGTACACTCTTTAACCCTGCAAGCAATTTCCATGATGTCGATATCTATTTTCCTTGGCTGATGCTTAAGTATTCCTTCCCGGTACACCTCTTCTCTGGTTTGTCCCTTTAGTATTGGGTGATATTTCTGCGCATCTGTTACTGACATGAAATAGTGCAAAAGCTCGTTGTATTCGCTCAGATATAGCGTGTAACCAGGTCCCTTCTCGATGGCATATTTAAGCTCAAAGCATCGCCACAGACTTGCGAACCCGCTTTCAACTTTTCCCTGCGAATCATGATTGTATGGTTCAGATAGTTTTGATTTGATATCAAGAGCACGCAGCATCTCCTTTGTTTCTGTCAGCTTACTAAAGGCACCATTGTCTGTTTTTAGACGGTCCGGTAGATGTCGCATTGGGTTGCTGTCCGGCTCGCGGTTCCAGAGAAAGTTCAGGGTATCCATTCCAATGAGGCCGCTTTCGCT
>Ga0114931_10000385_pt1 | contig 52556 bp, 55 predicted proteins | sample 2SBtaG_FD_89579 | JGI IMG/M metagenome (GOLD analysis project Ga0114931, IMG submission 89579) | Deep subsurface microbial communities from Kolumbo volcano to uncover new lineages of life (NeLLi) - 2SBTROV14_V59a metaG | ecosystem: Environmental > Aquatic > Marine > Volcanic | place: Kolumbo... | reverse complement strand
TGGGGCTCCAGGCCACTGTAAAGATTGGCGTAACTCGGGCCGGCAGCCCAGAAATACACCCCTGCGGCAATCGCGATACTCATGGCGATACCGAGGATGGTACCGATCATGCGCGGGATAGGAACCATGGTGGGTGCGCGTGCTCTTTCGTCAGCCATTAGCCTTCCTCAAATCGGGTTAAACCGGCATGTTCATAATGTCCTGGTAAGCCGACAGTAACCGGTTTCTTACCTGGGTCATGGCCTGGAATGACACACTGGCTTTTTCCAGTGCAATCATCATCTGTGCAGTACTGATATTCGGATCACCTTTTTCGTAAGCATCCGCCATTTTGCTGGCCTGCAAGGAGGTTTCGTTGACCGATTCAATCGAGTTTTTCAACACCTGGGAAAAATCGTTTTTGGCCACACCGTTATCCGGCATGCCGATTTCCATATTGCTGCCTTTGGCCTGCGCTTCCATAACACGCATCTGTGCCAGTAACTGCTGTACGTTCATATCACTCATGCTGTTTACCTCTTAAATGGCGATGCCGGCGTCACGCATACGCGCGAGTTTATAACGCAGGGTGCGTGGGCTGATACCCAGGCGTTCGGCAGCGTATTTGCGACTGCCCTTGCCGGCTTTCAATGCTTCCAGAATCAGTTGTTGCTCCCGGTCTTTCAGGTCACTGACCAGCACCGATGCTTGCGCCTGCTCCAGGCTCTCGGTATGCACGGGCATATTGGCGGCGGATTCAAAATGAATATCATCCACATCGATGTCCCGTGCGGCTTTAATGATCATGGCGCGCTGAATGACGTTATCCAGTTCGCGCACATTACCGGGCCAGGTATGGCTCACCAGGCGCTGTTGCGCTGCCGGGGTGATATCGATATCGCCTGCCTGGCCGTGCTTGTGCAACAGTTTGCGGGCAATGGGAATAATGTCACCTATGCGTTCCCGTAGCGGCGGAATGGTGATGGGAAAAACACTCAGGCGATAAAACAGGTCTTCACGAAACCGGCCCGCACCCACTTCATCCCGCAAACGTCGGTTGGTGGTTGCCAGTACCCGCACATCCAGGGGAATGGTTTTTCGGCCACCCAGGCGCTCGACTTCTTTTTCCTGCAGCACGCGTAACAGTTTGGCCTGCAGGGAAGCATCCATTTCGGAAATTTCATCCAGCAGCAAGGTGCCGCCCTGGGCCAATTCGAACTTGCCGGGGGTGGACTGGTGGGCGCCGGTGAAAGCGCCTTTCTCGTAACCGAATAAAATCGATTCCAGCATATTCTCCGGAATCGCGGCACAGTTGATGGCCACGAACGGTTGTTGGCAACGGGGTGATTGCTGGTGGATGAATCGGGCAAACACTTCCTTACCGACACCGCTTTCACCGCACAGCAAAACCGTAGCATCGGAAGCCGCCACCCGGCTGGCCAGTTGCTTGAGCTGCTGCATGTTGTCATCCGCCGCGACAAGGTCGGTAGCATCGGCCTCAGTGGTGGTACTGTTCAGGTAGCGGGATACCAGTTCCAGCAATACACTGGCGTCGAACGGTTTCACCAGGTAATCGCTGGCACCATAACGCATGGCTTCCACGGCTTTTTCGATGGTGCCATAAGCGGTCATCATCAATACCGGTAACAGCGGGTCGCGGGCCCGAATAGCCTGCAACAGCTCCATACCGTCCATGGGCTGCATTTGCACATCCGACAGCACCAGGGGGTAATTATTTTTCCCCAGTTTCACCAGTGCCTCGCGGCCGTGTTCCGCCGTGCTTACCCGGTAGCCGGCCAGGCTCAGGGTATCGCTGAGGGCTTCACGCAAACCGGCGTCATCATCAACAATCAGGATTTCATCATTCTGCATCTTGATCTCCGTGGTTACTGCCCGTGAGTTGATCGGTTGTCATTTGGCCGCTGGGAAGACAGGCGTCTCCGGCGTTTAGGGGCAAACATAAATAGAAAGTACTACCGTCACCGGGACTGGATTTCACCAGCAGGTCGCCGTTGTGGGCATGGGCTATGGCCTGTGCTACTGCCAGCCCCAGGCCGGTACCCTTTTCCCGACCGGTATAAAAAGGTTCGAAAATATGTAACTGCTGCTCCTGGCTGATGCCCGGACCGTTGTCTTTCAGTGCCAGGATCAGGTAGCCCGCCTGGCTGTAAACACGCAGCTGTAATCGGCAGTTTATCTGGCAGGCTTCCATGGCGTTTTCTGCCAGGTTCATCAACACACTGACCAGGGCATCCTGGCTGCCGGTCAAACTGATATCACCGGCACTGTTGCTGATTTCAAAACGGGTGTGGTTCTGACGAAGTTTTGACTCCAGACGGGTATGAAACGCCACCACGAATTCGTGCAGCGAAAACCGGGTGTTACTAAACTCGCCGCCCTTGGCATACATCAGCATGTCGTTGATGAGTTTGTCCAGGTAACGCAGGCTGGTGCGGATCTTGTATACCGCTTTCAATCCCTGTGCCTGCTGCAGGTTCACCATATCCAACTGGGACGCGTACAGCACCGCTGAAGCCAGTGGGGTGCGCAGCTGGTGCGCCAGCCCTGCCGCCATCTCCCCCATCGCTGCCAGGCGTTTATGCCGGTCGGCAAACCCCTGCAACATGCGGGTGTGGGTGACATCGTTGATTAAAATAATTTCGCCGTGGTCCGCTTCCAATGCCTGGCGCGACAAACTGATGACGCGAGAATTTTTCAGGATAATGTCCTGGCCATCCAGTCGTTCTATGGCGGAAATATACAACTGGTGCCATTTTTTCTGTTCCAGCGGCTGCTCGAAAATCTGTTCCGCGGCACGGTTTACCTTACGGATATTGCCACTGCCATCGATCACCACCACCCCGGCCGGCAAAGCCGCCAGCAGGGTTTCCAGTTCATCCGCCAGCTTTTCCTTCTCGGTCAGCTGCTGCAGACGTTCGCTGTTGGCAGACGCCAGTTCATTGGTCAGGCGCGCAGCGCGCTGGTCCAGTTCTTCGTAGGATTTCTGCAGGGTTTCGGAAAGCAGGCTGAACTGCTCAAATGCAGAAACCAGGCTGGCCGGATCATCAATCGGGTGCGGAGAATCAGAAGTTCTGGCAAGGTGGCTCATGACGTCTTTATGTCGTTGCTAGTATGTGACAGAGACTTGAGCATGTACCATGCCAAATAATTTTTATTTATTTTTCAGCCACTTATCAATACCCAGCGACATCGCAGCAGTCATTTTTTTGACTGTCGAGGTGATCGAGCAGAGGAGAAATTAACACCGGTCCTTTTGACGCAGAGCCACAGAGGCGCAGAGATTTGTTGAATGAGAGATGAAAATGAAAGGTGATTTTCGTGGTCAATATTGTTCAGATGCAGGCTGGGCGTCGCCACCTTAACCGGAGTAGTTTATGACTCGACAGCCGCTAACACCCGCAATGCCAGGCAATCATCAGTACTAGCAACACAAAGTAAACAATAACCAGGCTTATCTCTATCACGCTTTCCAGCAGCGCAATACAGTTTAGGCACAGCTTGCTCCTGAAGCGGGCCTCCTTATATCAATCCCTCCGCGTCAAGGCTTTTGCTTATTGCTGTTAGCTGTTTATCCCATACTTCTTCAGTTTTTCCACCAGCGTGGTGCGCCGCATCTTCAGCAGGTTGGCGGCATGAGCCACCACACCATTGCTGGCGTCCAGAGCCTGGCGGATGATCTGGATTTCGGTCTGGGCGATGTGTTCTTTCAGGTCCAGGCCGTCGCTGGGAAGTAGCGTGGCGGAACCGTTGAAAGTATCGGTAAGGGGTATCTCCAGTTCGTCATCCACTTCATCGTCGGCAAACATGCGTGCCGGATCGAATGGCGGCGGGCCGGCCTTGCTACCGGAAGGCTGGTATTTGGGCGGCAGCTGGCGAGCTTCGACGACACCGCCTGGGTAAAGAATGGTGAGACGTTCGACGAGGTTAGCCAGCTCACGGATATTTCCGGGCCAGCGGTAGCGACACAGGGCTTCAATGGCGTCGGCGGTGAGGCGCACCGAACCACGGTTTTCCTGCTCCAGGCGATCGATCTGGTCCTGGATCAGGCCAGGGACATCTCCCAGGCGTTCCCGCAACGGCGGAATTTCGATGGGGAAAACATTCAGGCGGTAGAACAGGTCTTCACGGAACTGGCCTTCGCCGATATTGCGTTCCAGGTTGCGGTGAGTAGCGGCCAGGATACGCACATCCGCGTTCATGCTGCGATTACTGCCAACACGCTCGTAGGTGCGTTCCTGCAGTACCCGTAACAACTTCACCTGCATGGGCAGGCTCATGTCACCGATTTCATCCAGAAACAGGGTACCCTGCTCCGCCAGCTCGAAACGTCCCTGACGGGCGGTGATGGCACCGGTAAAGGCACCTTTCTCATGGCCGAACAGTTCGCTTTCCAGCAGGTCACTGGGAATAGCGCCACAATTGACTGGCACGAAATTGGATTTACAGCGGTTGGACAGGGCGTGGATGTTTCGGGCGACCACTTCCTTGCCGGTACCGGATTCTCCCAGGATCAGCACGCTGGCGTCGGTGCGCGCCACCTGCTCGATCATGGTTCGAACATATTTGATAGCGTCGCTACTACCACCCAGCTTGGGAATGCGATTGACCAGGCGACTGACGGAGCTGGCGGCATCCGGCAGTGCGGCACCGGCCTGCTGCAGGGCTTCGGCCACCGGCTGGTATTTCAGCGGCATTTCCAGGTGCGCCAGTACCTGGCTGAAGCGGGACTGGTAATTTTCTAGGTTCTGTTTGTCCTGGTTGATGAGAATCACCGGCAGGCCGGCGGACTGCATTTTCTCCAGCGCCTCGACCCGATCCCTTTCGCTATGAAACGCTCCCAGCAGCACCGCCGTGTAGTCTCGGCCTTCCAGCGCGCCGGTCAGGGCATTCTGGCCATCAACATAAAATGTGTCATAACCGAGAAAGCCCATCAGGGATTTGATTTCATTGAATAGCGGTGGGTTGTCTTCAACGAGAAGAATGGACTGGCCTGGGGCACTGGACATGAAAAACCTGCTGGAATCATTTGTATAGCAGGATTAAAGCAGAGACTGGCCAGATGTCAAAAAATTGTCTTTTTAAACGCTCGAGAGAAGCGGGATTAGCTCAATTGCGGTCAATCTGGTGATAAGTGTCAATTGCCTGTCGCCCATCACCAATCTGGCGCACCGACTGGATCATTTCTGACTGTTTTTGCCGCGCCTGGTCAAGGACATGGCGGTCATTATGCAGGATCTGTTGAATGCCAGCCGCAATCGCCGGCGCATCGGCTTCGCTTATCGGCTGGGCAAAAAACGCTTCCAGCATTGTCTGCCGCTGCTGGCTCAGGTCGATGACTGTCTGCCAGTCCTGTTTCTGGAACAGCTGCAGCATTTGCTGCGACATGTCATCAATACGCTGCCATTGTTGCTGGCGTGCCGGGCTAAGCATGGTCTTTATTCCGGTTTTTTCCGTTGGTCCTGGGGAATCGCCATCCAGCCGGTACGAATTTCATTCATCAGGGCCAGGACGTCGTCCAGCAATTCCGGCTGGTCGTTCAGGTTGGCTTTTAGCAGCTGGCGCTGCATGTAGTCATACAGCGCTTCCAGATTCTGAGCAATCTCACCGCCGGCTTTCATGTCCAGGGAGACCCGCAGGCCGTCGATAATGGAAATGGCACGGGAAATACTCTCGCCTTTCTGGGCGATATTCTTCTGTTCCATGAACATGCGTGCGGCATTGATGCGTTCAATCGCGCCATTAATCAACATCTGCACGAGTGCATGGGGATCGGCATTCTCTGCAGCCGCCATCGTGCCGACCTGTTTGTACTGGTTCATTGCTGCGGTATGTTGCATAGTCTTGTCACCTTTCATGAGTGTACTCTCTGGCGGTGTAAAACAAGGGATCAACTCTATGATCTACAAATATTTTACACAGTCCAGTTAAATTCCTGAAACATTCCAGTCATTCTGAAGCTGCCGGCATTTCATTGCGCATAAGCCTTTGAAAATTTGCCGGTATTTCGATTTTTTCATTGCCAGCCTGAAACCTTGCGTCACTGAATCAGGCCTGGCGCTATTTAGTTACCACTGCTACTACTCTGGCCGATGACCGGTAAAGAACCCAGTTGTTGTGTCAGGAAATCGCTGGTGGTCTGTAACTGCCCCATTAACACATCCAGGGCGGCAAACTGGGTGCGATAGCGTGCTTCGATGGCAGCAACACGTTTATCCAGGTCGCTACGCTGTACCGTGATATCGTCGATCTGTTTATTGATGCTGGTTGTTTTTGAATCAAGCTGACCATCTTTCGCCAGGAACTGACTTAATAAAGCATTCAGGCCACCCGCAATACCCTGGGAAAAATCCACCCGTCCTCGATAGCCAGTTGTGGTACCTGAGACTTGCAGCACCAGGCCACTGGCATCACCTTTGCCTATCAGTAGCTGTCCTGAACCTGTGCTCGGTAAGCTACCAATACTACCTGCCACATCGACACCCGCTGTTGCAACGGCATTACTCGTCAGGCCCAGGGAGGCGTTTTCCAGGGAAATACCGATACTGGAATCACTGCCATAGCTGGAAGAACTGATCTGGAACTGTCCACTAACATATTCAACGGAAACATTCAGGCCGGCAGTCTGGATCGCACTGGAATTATTGACGCGATTCTGGATTTCCTGGGCCAGGCTGGTGAGATCGGTATAGGTCGCCTGAGTCAGGTTCAGGATGCCAGTCGACACACCATCAACACTTATGGTTAAGGCATCATTGCTGGAATCAATGGTAATCGGTCCTGTGACAGATTCACCAGCCACGCTACCATGGGTCGGTGCTGTACTGATAGAAACGGGATAGCTGCCTGGTTGGGTCTGTGGGCTACCATTCAGGTAGCTAAGATTCGTACCGGTGACGGTACCATTGGCATAAAACAGCTGGGCAACGGAATCAAAATTGTCACTCAATGCAGATTCAAGCTTTTCGGAATCCAGCGTCAGGGTACCATCCCGGTTAGTGGTGATACCGATGGAACTAAGACTGTTAAACGGTCCATCAGTATGAATAACACCACCCAGTTCGCGTTTGATTTGCTGCAACAGGGTTCTTGCAGTTGCATCGCCATTCAACGGACCGGCTTTACTGCTGTCGACGTTATATGCCGTCATTTCACCAAGGGTTTTGGCCATGTCGTTATAGGCAGACACAAAATCACTGATATTCTTTTCTACCAGCTGGGTATTATCGCTGGTGACACTCACCTGTACCGGTTGCCCCGGCGCAATCCCTAACAGGTTTAATGTCACACCATGAATTGCGCCGCTAACGGTATTACTGTCACGGCTGATACTCAGGCCATTCACGCTTAACGCGGCATTCTGTGCCGCCTGGGTCTGCTCGGTATTGGTAGCGCTGCTGTTAAACGCTAGCAGCGAAAGTCCCGTGGTATCGATATTGTCTGCCGCAGCACCACCTTCATCCACTGAAATCTGCATGCTGTTATCAGCACCCTGTTTATCAGACGTCAGTAGCAAACGGTAGCCTGAACCATTATCCACAATGGTGGCATTCACACCGATACTGGCATTGTTGATAGCATCACGAACACCGGTTAAGGTGTTGTTGGAATTATCAATGACGATGGATTCGCTGGAACGATCCGGGTTCTGGGTAAAGCTGTTATAGCTATCATCTCCCGCAGCAAAACTGGTACCGGGATTGTAGTCTGTGGTACCAAAGTTAAACGTCAGTGTACCCGTACCAACCACTGCATCGAGGGAACTGAATTCGGTTGATGCCAGCGTATGTGACTGCGCCAGGCTAGTCACTTCCACCGAGTAACTACCCGACTGAGCAACACTGGATGTTGACGCGGTGAGCACATCAGGGTTACTAACGGTTACGCTACTGCTATTAAATAGAGAGGGATCGCTGAGTTTCCCCAGGGATGACTGAAATGTAGAAACGGAACTCTTGAGGGTACCGAAAGCGGTAAGCTCCGCCTGGAGCTTGGCCTCTTTCAGGTTAAGACGGTTCTCAGTAGGAGTACGTTCTGCAGTGACAATTTTATCCAGTATCCCATTAACATCGAGACCTGAACCTATTCCTGCTGCAGTAATTGTTGCCATGCTTACCTCGTACCTGAAAACCCGATTTTGCTATTGAATAGCAAAAAGCAATTAACAGGCCAACTACACGGATGTTTCGAAGATGATTCCGGTTGCTTCATCCAACTGCTGCTGAAGATTATGCGAAATGCGTAATGCTTCTTCTGATGGAATCTGCCGAACCGTTTCACCGGTTTCCGAATTCACCACTTTAATCACGGTTTGACCACTGTCTTCATCCAGACTGAAATGCAGGTCACGCTGAATCTGTTGAATATTCTGGTTCAGATTAGCGACTACCTTCTGTAATTGCTCAGGGCTGTTGGCTTTACCTGTCTGGCTGTCTTGTGGCAAAGAATTGCCATCCTGTGCAGCAACATTTTGCCGACTCACTATTGCAGCCGAAGAGGCGGAACTCACTACCGTTTTACTCGGCACACTCTTTGTGGTCTGGTTAGTATTGATATCGTTTGACATAACGTCACCTTCTCACAGATGCATTACTACTGATCCAGGTGTATGTATACTGCGCAAAAACACGGTCGGGAATCGCTTCCCGACCGTTATTACCCGAAGTAATGGTTAATGCTGTACTCACCTGGCGACCGTCCTTACTTCAGCAGACTCAGCACTAACTGGGGCAGCGAGTTAGCCTGGGCCAACATGGCCACACCGGCCTGTTGCAGTATCTGTGCGCGGGTCAGGCTACCGGTTTCCATGGCGAAGTCAGTATCCTGGATTCGGCTACGAGCTGCACTGAAGTTCTCAACCGATGTATTCAGATTTGAGATGGTAGATTCAAAACGGTTCTGAATCGCACCCAGATCAGCGCGGATACTGTCGATCTTGGCCAGGGCACCGTCAGCAATATCGATGGCCGAGTTGGCACCTGTAACAGTACTGATATCAATGGTGTTTACCGTCTGCAATGTGCTGGCATTGATATCATTGGAGTTACCAGCAAACAGGCCACCTGAAGATGCTGCCACGTTTGATGCGACAGTAAACGAGGTGTTCGACTTGAACTCAACATTACCACCTACAACGGTCGAGTCTTTATCAACACTGGTTCCGTCCTGTAAGGTGACGTAGCTACCTTCACCACCGGTTATGCGCATGTTTACTACGCTACTGGTATTCACATTGGCAGCGGAGTGGCTGAAGTTCAGGAAGTCAATATCATCACCGTTTGCCTGTGTCAGATCGATGGAAGAGCCGTTGACGCTCAGTGTTGCACTGATACCAGTTGCACCTGATTTATCATTGATGGCAGTCGCCAGCTGACTTAAATCAGTTGTAGTGACACTGGCTGATACAGTTTCACCATTCAGGGTCAATGATACGATACCGTCGGTATCCAGGTTGCTGATAGTCGCTGTAGTACGTGCTGTTGCACTGACACCAGTAGTGTCTGAGACTTTATTCACAGAGGCGACAATCTGCGCGGCAGTGCTGTCCTTGGCAATATCCACGGAAGCTATTCCGGTACCGGTTATGGTCAAAGACTGTGAAGCGGTAAAGTTACCGCTGGTTATATCACTCATGGCCGAACCGGCTGTCAGCGTGGCGTTGGTGTTGACAGCAGCATTCAGAATACTGCCCGCGCCGGAAGCGACATCGGACTGGATGTTAATACCGGCATCTTCCATCAGCACAGTCAGGTTACCGACCTTAACCGCGGCTTCGTCACCTGCACCACCGGTTTCAGTCACTGTCTGGCCTGCAAAACTGATGGTATCCAGTTCACTAGCTACTGCACCGTTGGCAGAAGCTATAGTTCCACCTTCTGTCAGGGTACCAGCCGCAACGGTTGTGCCTGCATTCAGCGCAGTAACATCAAGGCCACCATCACCGGTTGTACCACCGGTAACAGCCATAGCGGCGATGTCCAGGTTGGCCTCAAAGTTAGCAGGGGTGTCTGGAGTGATACCATTTCGTGTAATAACAACACCTGTACCAGCACCATTTAATGTGGCGCTAATACCCTGAGTCTGCAGTGTTGCGTTAGTGTTGATCGCAGACTGGAATGCGGCTGCAACACCTGCCTGCCCTGTTGCAGTGATAGTACCGCCCAGTGCCACAGTTACCGCTGTACCTGCCAGGGTAAAGGTATAACCCGTACCATCAGTGCTGGTATCATCGACGAAGTTGTCGAGGGTGATCGAAGCATTATCATAAACATCGAAGTTTTCGACACCGATGTTCACACCACTGGCGCTGGTAATGGTCTGGGTTGTACTGTTATAAGTCAGGTCACTGTTGCCGTTAGCTGTGTTAATATTAGTAACGGCATTAGAAACAGCAGTATTGAAGTCGGTCTGGTAGGTAGCGGGATCAACCAGGATATTCACAGTTTGACTTTGCGTACCATCACCGGTAACCAGGTCAAAATGAACAACGTCATTTTGCTGAGCATTGGTTGGAGCCGCAGTGGCTGTGAAGGCAGCGGAGTTTGGTTCAGCGGTTGCTCGTACACCGTTGATGCCGTTCAATGCACTGGCAAGTGCTGCAGCATCACGATTATTGTTTGCTGCGGAAACGGCGACGACCGTGGTACCACCCGGACCGATTACTGAAATATTCTGGGTCGTAATCAGGTTGTTAATAGCAGCTGTTGCGGTAGCTTCACTTGAAGCGGTATTAAAGGCAGTGGTTGATGTACCCACAGAAAAACCACTGGTTGCCACTTCGATACCGACAGTTGAATTAGCAGAAGAAACCTTGTTAATACCAACAGTGTTTGCGGTCGCACCGGACACGTTAACATTGATAGACTGATTGGCTTCGGCACCCACCTGGAAGCTCTGTGCCGTAAATGAACCATCCAGCAATTTCAGGCCATTGAATGAAGTGGTGTTAGAAATACGATCCAGCTCTGATACCAGCTGGTTGACTTCTGACTGCAAACTCAAACGGTCCTGGGCAGAGTTAGTGGAGTTAGCGGACTGGATGGCCAGCTCACGAACACGCTGCAGGATGTTGGTGCTTTCTGAGAGTGCACCTTCTGCAGTCTGTGCCAGCGAGATAGCGTCATTCGCGTTACGAGATGCCTGGCTCAAGCCACGAATCTGGGAAGTAAAACGGTTAGAGATCGCCAGACCTGCCGCATCGTCTTTTGCGCTGTTGATACGCAAACCAGAAGACAGTCGTTGCAATGAAGTCTGCAGGCTACCCTGGGACTTGTTCAGGTTACGTTGTGCATTCAAAGATGCAAAGTTGGTATTAATGACTTGAGGCATGGTTTGTCTCCTGTGCTTCAGTCGCTTTACCAAGTCGACTGAAGGGTTCACGACTTGTATCAGCGAATTATGTTTAATTCGTTCTCACTGACTGTATCGGCCTGCCCTGGATATCCTTTAGGAATTTTTTAGATTTAATTCATCGGTTCGAAAATCACCGATAAATCATTGTTTTTTAATGACTTAATATTCACAGACGGGCAATAACAGCGTATTCTTCTGATACTATATCGGCACTATTTCAGGAATATATAGCGCATATGCGACGCTTTCTGGTCACCGGCGGCGCCGGATTTATCGGCTCCCGCTTCATTGCCACGCTGCTGGGCCAGCCCGAGGTACAGATTGTCTCGCTGGATTTACAGCCTTTGCACGGTATCGAGTCGCAAAACTGTCGCCACCATCAGCTGAATATTGGCGACCCTGCTCGGCTGCAGCCCGTGCTGGAGGCATTTCGACCTGACTGCGTGGTGCATTTTGCTGCCGCCACTCACGTGGACGAATCTATCGAAGCACCGGCGCTGTATGTGGAAAATAATATTGTCGCTCACCATGGCTTGCTGCAACTTATTCGAGACTACTGGCAGCAGCTGGATGCGCCTCGCCAGCAAGCGTTTCGATTTATCCAGGTTTCCACCGATGAGGTGTATGGACAACTCGACAGCACAGACGCAGCATTTGTAGAAACCTCCCCGTATCAACCCAACAACCCCTACTCTGCTACCAAGGCGGCTGCGGACCACCTGGTGAGAGCCTACCACGCGACCTGGGGCCTGCCGGTAATCACCACCCTGAGTTCAAACAACTATGGTCCGGGTCAGACGGTGGATAAATTGATTCCGAAACTGATTAGCCATGCCCTGCAAAATAAGTTACTGCCGATTTATGGCGATGGTAGCCACGTGCGTGACTGGCTGTATGTGGATGATCATTGCCAGGCAATTTTAGAAGTGATTCGTCACGGTGAAACGGGGCAGCACTACAATATTTGCGGAGAATGCGAGCAATCCAACCTGGCGATTGCGCAACGGGTGTGTGACCTGGTGGATGGAATGCGCCCGGCAGCAACACCCAGGCGGGAGTTGATCCGGTTTGTAGCCGACCGGCCCGGGCACGATTTCCGTTACGCCATGAACGGCACCAAACTGGCCGGCATCAGCCAGTGGCGGGCGACCACGCCACTGCCGCAGGGCTTGCGGCAAACCGTGCAATGGTTCCTGGATCAGGCAGATGGCATTACAGGTAGTTGAACAGGCTCAGGTTCTGGATTTTCACGTAGCTTTGCTGTGCCACCTGTAGAGCGGTGGTCTGGAAAGTCAGGTCACTGATGGCGGATGCATAATCCAGGTCCTTGATGTCGGACCGAACGCCCTGCAGATAGAGTTTCTTGTCTTCGTTGTCCGACTGCTGACTTTCTATGGAATTAAGCCGACCGCCGATACTGGCCTGTACTGTGGTAATCCGGCTCATGGCCTGATCGAAATTATTCAGGGCGTTATCGATCTGCTGACTCACGAAGGCATTGGATGACCCACCGGGCCCAAAGAAGGCGGTATCGCCAGCCACCGCAGACGTGATAGAAGCACCGGATGCCACCGTGTTGCCATTACCTGTCAGTGTCAGTACGCCATCGTTCCCGGTGTCGGTGAGGTTGCTGAGTGTGAGGTTACTGCTCACTTCCCCATTGCCGCCACTGCTACGGAACTGAATCGCATTAGTGGTCAGATCGATCTGGAAAGTAACGCTGAAACCCGGCGTGTTGCCGTTCAATGTGTAGGTGCCATCACCGTTGTCGGTAACGCCGGCCGCCACCAGGCCGGCGGCAAGGTTGGCCGCGGTAGCGGCATCGGTAGCGCCTGCAGTGGCCGCCACATTCAGGGTCTGACCGTCAAAATTCAGATCGAAACCAATGATGTCACCGGGGGCGAAATTATTGGCTGCGTAGTTACCACCAAAGCTGCCGATGATATCCCCGGTGCCGGGTTTATCCAGCTCCCGTACCAGGTTATACAGGCTGGAGAACACATCCTGGTTACGGCTGGCCTGCACGGTGAATTCATCTCCCGCCGCCAGTTGGCCGCTGATATCCAGGGTCATGCCATCGAAGCTGATCACACCGCCATCAGTATAGGCTCGCGGTGTTGGCAACACGGTACTGCCAAGGGTATTGTCGACAATTTCATAGTTACTGGCATCCACAAACCGGATGCTGTAATCATGGCTCAGAAACGCACTGCGATCGGTGACCGAACCGGTAGAAATCCGGCCGGTACCAGCGTTGGTACGGACGGCATCGACACTGAAATCACCATTACCGGTGCGAATCTGCTGAAAAATCTGCGCCCCGGAATCACTGGCGGTGACTTTACGGTCCGAGCCAATCTGGATGGACAACTGGCCTTCGTCACCATTAAAGAAATAATTACCGGCACCATCGGTGGTAAACGCCTGGGTACGGGACTGGAAACCGGAAAAAATATAATCGCCATTTTCGTCCTTGGTGTTGGCATAGTTCATCAGTTCGTCCAGTTTCTGGCGTAATTCACTGGCGATGGCCTGTTCACTCTGGAGATCATTGGTACCGGTATTACCCGCCTGTATGGTCAGCTCCCGTACCCGCTGCATAAGATTGTTCACGCTGGTGAGAGTGGAGTCCTGCAGGTTCAACCGCTGGGTGGCGTAACTGGCATTTTCGCCGAACTGGCCGATCTGGGAGATGGCTTCGTTCAGGTCGATGACGCGGGAGGCGGCGCCGGGATTGTCGGACGGCCGCACATTTTTTTCACCCCGGGACAGCTGGTCCTGGGTACTGAGTAATTTAGCCTGCTGGTCCAGGATATTCTGGACACTTTGCATGTGAACTAATGACGTTGAAACACGCATAATTTACACCGCATCAAGTACTGATTGAAAAAGGGCCTGGGAGGCCTGCACAACCCGCGATAGCGCCTGGTAGGCCTGCTGAAAGCGGATTAAATCTGACGCCTCTTCATCCAGGTTAACACCGGATTTACTCTCGCGCTGGGTCACGGCGCCCTGCAACAAGCTGTCTTCCACCTGCTTGTTGATCTTGACCTGCTGGGTAATGGTACCGACGCTGGAGGTTAAACTGCTGTAGGCCTGCTCAAAACTGGCATTGGAACCATCCAGAATAGTCCGGCTCTGCAGACCGGCAAGTTCCAGTACATTCTGGCTATCGGTGGCCGCGTTGGTATTTTCCATCACACTCAGGGTATCCCCCGGTTGCGGCTGGCCCTGTAACTGCACCTGCCAGCCGTTCTGGGTCAGGTTCATACCACTGGTATAGACCACATCATTCTGTAATACCGTGCCACTGGCCCGCTACACCAAGTCGAACGTACCGGCTGGGTTGGCCGGATCAAAATAGATATCCACCGTATCCAGCAGGTTACCGTCCTGGGCATTCACCACGCTGTTCTGGCTAATCGCCACCGAACCGATATTGGTGTTAGCAGTGGCGGTGCGAATCGGCGAGGCCGCCGCAATGGCATTGGGGTCGGTGGTGAGGGATTTGAAACTCAGCGCTCCCAGCCGGGTGGGACGAATGATGAAAGAATCGCCGTTGTTGGCAGCACCACCGGGAGTAATATCCAGACCATCCACATTGAAGGGACCAGCGCCGGAGGCGACCGTCACATTATCCGCCAGGCGTACCACGTTGTAATTGGCGCCGTCATAGGACACGCGGTAATCCGACGTGGTCAGGGCGGTAATGTCGGTAATGGAAAAATTCACCTGCCCGGTACCGCTATTCCCCTGGTTAGGTATGGAGGTAGTACTGGGGCCAATAAAGGTGGCCGGGCTGCCACTGGCCACCGTGCCTGCGGTAAAACGGGTGCTGCTGGAACCCAGGGATGCCAGCGACAGGCTGGCATCATTCGCCACGCCATCCGTCAGGTTGGTCACCACCAGGTTATTGCCCAGCGAACTGGGGCCACCGGCTGTTTCGAACTGGATATCGCTGCCGTGCAGGCTAAAGGTCATGCTGACACCGAGTGTGGTGCCGGCCAGGGTGTAGGTGCCATTACCATTGTCGGTGACATTGGCATCCGCATTAATACCGCCTGCCCCCGCTAACAGCGCGGCACCAATGGTCTGGTTGGTATCGCCGGCCACCACGGTATGGGACACGTTCACAGTACGGCCATCGAACTGCAAATCGAAACTGATGGTGTCGCCGACATCAAAACCGTTATTCAGGTAATCGCCGCCGAAAACACCCTGCAGGTGGCCAGTGTCAACCGTACTGAACATGTTCTGCCCCAGGTCGCCATTCAGGTCATAACCCTTGACGCTCTGGGCATTCATGGCTTCCGACAGACCGATGGCAACGCGACCAAGCTGGTTCTGGGTGGATTCCAGCATGTTCTTGCGAAAATCCAGCAGCCCGCCCAGCTCACCGCCAGTAACGGAATTACTGATATCGATATTACCGCTGGAGCCCTGCAGGGCCACGGTAATGTGATCCGGTTGGGCCGAGTCGGTCTGGGCCACCAGGTTCTGGGACACCGAGCCGGTCACCAGCAACTGGCCGGTACCGGCGAGGATATTGAGGGTGCCGTCGCTCTGCTGTACCACATTGACGGAGATTTTTTCCGCCAGCTGTTTGATCAGGGCATCCCGTTTATCCAGCAGGTCGCTGGGCTGGTTATCGGCAGTACTGAGGCGGTCGATGGTGTCGTTCAGGCGCGCCAGCTCGGTGGTGATAGCATTAATCTGGCTGACATTGTCGCGGATACGGCCGTTCACTTCATCGCCAATATTCTGCAGGTTACTGGCCAGGGAATTGAAGCGTTGCTGCATGATTTCCGCCGAGCCCAGCAGGGCTACCCGCGGCGCTGTGGCGGAAGGATCGTTAGCCACATCATGCAGGGCATTGAAAAACCCGTCCATGGCTGGCATCAGGCTGCCCTGGCTATCAGTAATCAGATTTTCCACTCGCGAGGCATAGGCATCAAACACATTCAGGCGCGAGGTACTGGCGGTAAAATCCCGCAGGTTGGCAGTATTGAAGTTATCGATGATGCGTTTGACATCGGTAAGATTGACGCCCTGGCCAAAAAAATTCGGTCCCTGTCGAATCGGGGTTCGAGCATCCAGCTGAATACGTTGCCGGGTATAGGATTCATTCCCCACATTGGCAATATTGTGGGAAGTGGTCGACAGCGCTGACTGATAGGCGGTAAGTCCACTCAGGGCTGTGTTTAAAATATCAGGCATAGCCTCTCTCCATGCCGTAACCGATGCGGCGGGTAACGGGTCTCATAAATTTAGCGGCAGGACCGCATCATTCTTTAATGCAGTGACCTGGGTGCGTATCGGCTCGCTGTTACGCACCCGTTGTATTTTGGCGGCATAATTCGGATCGGTAGCATAACCCGCCTGTTGTAGCTCGCGGGCGTAGCTGTCCGGGTCATAGCCTTTTTCCAGCGCCTGCTGGTAGCGCGGGTGGGACTGAATGAACTGCACGTAATCGTCGAACGCCTGGCCGACAGAATCATAGGCACGGAAACTGGCCCGTTCCTTTTGCATGGCGCCGTCGCGAAACTCCAGCGTCGGCACATTCACCTGGTCCCCCTTCCAGCTGGCATCAGCCTTAATGCCGAACAGGGTGTAACTGTTACTGCCATCATCACGGGCGCGCATGTTGCGGCCCCAGCCGGTTTCCAATGCCGACTGAGCTACCAGCACTTCGGGATCCACGCCCAGTTGCGCCGCCGCCTGTTGTGCATAGGGCCACAGGTCCTTGACGAAGGCTTCCGGGCTGTCCCAGCCGGGTGACGAATCGGCGTCGGGAATGCTGGTATTCGCCTGGCTGGTATAACCGGACAGGTCCACTTTGGAGATATTCGCCACCTGCTGGCGAATCCGGCTAATCTGCTCCGGCAAGGGTGGTGCTGTCATCTGACTGATGCCTTTTCCGCCGAGCTGGCGTTTAATCACATCCGCCAGGCCGATGCCCTTGCCGGATGCAATCTGGACACTGATCTGCTTGTCATACATGTCCTGGTACATACGCTGCTGGTCACTGCCAAACAGCTCACTTTTCGGTGAGGCATCGCGCATGGATTTCAACATCATCTGCACGAACAGTGATTCAAACTGTTTTGCCACCCGATCCAGGCTAGCGCTCTGATCCTTGTGGGCATCACTACGCAGTTTGGTGAACTGGTTAAAATCGGTGTAGATATCAGCGGTTTGCATTGTTAAATCACTATCAGTTCAGCGCTTAAGGAACCCGCCTGTTTCAGGGCTTCAAGAATAGCGACCAGGTCACCCGGTGCTGCACCCACCTGGTTGACCGCCTGTACGATTTCGTTCAGGTTCACACCCGGGTTGAACAGGAACATGCGACTCTTGGGCTGCTCAACATCAATCTGGCTTTGCTGGGTTACCACGGTCCGGCCACCAGAGAATGGTCCAGGCTGACTCACCTGCGGGTTAGCGGTAATGGTGACCGTCAGGCTGCCATGGGTAACAGCAGCAGGCCTGACTGTAACGGTTGCACTGATAACTACCGTACCGGTACGGGAATTGATAATGATTCTTGCCGGCGCATCATCCGGGTCCACTTTCAAGTTTTCGATGAAGGAAATAAATTCGACTTTCTGTGACGTGGTGGGCGGAGTGTTCACCTGGATAGATACCGCATCGATGGCCTGGGCACTGTCCGGTCCCAGCACTTTGTCGATAGCCTGCACCACCCGCTTGGCAGTGGTGAAATCACTGCGGTTTAAATTCAGTACCAGCTTGTTCATCTGGGAGAACGGATTGGGCACATTGCGCTCGACGGTCGCGCCGTTGGGAATGCGACCGACACTGGGAATGTTGACGGTGATTTTGGAACCGTCGCCCCCCTCGGCACCAAAGCCACCCACAATCAGGTCACCCTGGGCCACGGCATATATTTTTCCATCCGCGCCTTTCAAGGGTGTCATCAGTAAACTACCGCCACGTAAACTTTTGGCATTACCCAGAGATGACACGGTAATATCGATTTCCTGTCCCGGTTTAACGAAGGGCGGCAGTTCGCTATGAATGGCAACAGCGGCAACATTTTTCAGCTGGATGTTGGTGCCGGCCGGCAAGGTTATGCCGTATTGCATTAACATGTTTTTGAAACTCTGGATGGTAAACGGCGTCTGGGTTGTCTGGTCACCGGTGCCATTCAGGCCAACCACCAGGCCGTAACCAACCAGCTGGTTGGTTCTCACACCCGATACGGTTGCTATATCCTTGATTCTTTGCCCATACACCGTTCCACTGCTTAACAGTGACAATACAAGAGCGAACTGGAACAAGCGAAAATACATGGGACTAACCTCCTGAATGAAAATCATATTGCAAGATAGAGGCCAGAAGTTCTTAGCGAAAAAACCGGTGAGAAAAACAGCAGCTAAACCAAAGACGTAGGTCAGCTATCTACATCAACCACGGCGAGATTGATTTATATTTTTATGTAGTGGTAACCCAGGCCCTGGAGCTTGATGATGGTTGCCAGACCACCTTTATTAAGGATACTGACGTGAGGATCGATATTGGTCGGATCAACTTTTAGATTCAGCAACGCTCTGGAACAAACACCAAGCTTGGCACCGTTATTCAGCATGGATTTTATTTGTCCGCCAGTATTCGAAAAGCGCGCCAGACGCGATACTGCAGGGCCATTAACCACCACGACTATGCTGGCTTTCTCACCATATATTTTGCGTGCGTTTTCTACACTATTCACCAGCAGGGTGAATTTTTTCGGATCATTTAGATGAAACAGGATTTTGACAGAAGCTTCATCAGCCCTGGCCATCTGGAAACAAAGCAGCACAACAGTGAAGAAAACCCACAGCAACTTCTGAAAATTACGCATTGGCGCCTCCTCGCAAAAGGCAAATGGATATCTTTATGATTTTATGAGTATAGCCAGATTTCTCATCGCCGGAGGCGTTCAGGGCCGGTAACCCCAGGCACATAGACTTTCCACAAAAAAGACCCGCTGTGCGGGCCCTTCTATTTTTAGTCGGTAGGTATGCTTAAACACGCCTGGCCGGTTTATATCATCCAGCTATCAGAACGGCCACCACTTGCTATTGAGAAACTGGGTAAACCAGCCCTGGGTGTTGGAATCATGAACGAAGCCCTCACCACTGTAGGCAATTTGCGCATCCGCCAGTTTGGTGGATGACACGGTGTTATCGGATTTCACATCCATGGGTCGTAACACGCCGGCAATGCGAATATATTCCTTGCCCTGGTTGAGGGTGAACCATTTTTCCCCCTGCACCACCAGGTTACCGTTAGGCAGAATATCGACCACGGTAACCGTTAACTCGCCGGATAAACTATTACTCTGACTACTGTCCCCTTCGCCATCGAATGAACGACTGGGTGCGATGGACAAGGTACCGACATCTGCACCACCGGCAGTGATTGGCCGGCCAAAAATCGTCGGCGAAGCCAGGCTGATGGAATCATCTTTTTTGGTCGTGGTTGCGGCTGATTTACTGGCACTGGTGCTTTCGTTCAAGACGATCGTCAGAACATCACCAATCTGGTAAGGCTTGGGATCTTCAAACATGGAAACCGAGCGCACCTGGAACAAAGAACCCTGGTGGTATTCCGCTTTCGGTGGCGGTACCGGACGTACCAGTGGTTCGAACTGGGACAGTTCCGGTGGTGCAGTGGCACAGCCGGACACCAATGCCACCAGGGTCAGAAGTAAAGCCAGTACGAGTTTCGATGGATACAACATTTCGTTCACCTGTATTTAACCTACTAACACTTCACTACAGATTATTGTTGACGTACTGCAACATGGCATCGGTGGTGGAGATGACTTTCGAATTCATTTCATAGGCCCGCTGGGTTTCAATCATGTTCACCAGTTCTTCCACCACATTCACGTTGGAACTTTCCAGTGAGCCGCTGCTGATTCGGCCCAGACCATTGAGCCCCGGAGTACCTGCCTGGGGCGAACCACTGGAGGACGTTTCCAGGAACAGGTTATCGCCGATGGGCTGCAAGCCAGCCGGGTTGACGAAATCCACGGTCTGCACCGTACCGATCTGGGTGGAGGTGGCAGAACCCCCGGTCAACACACTTACGGTACCGTCATCACCAATGGTAACGCTCTGGGTACCACTGGGTATGGTGATGGTTGGTTGCAGCTGGGCGCCGTTGGCGGTAACCATCTGACCATTGGAATCGACCTGGAAGGAACCATCACGGGTGTAACCCAGGCTGCCGTCGGGACGCAGAATCTGGAAAAAGCCCCGGCCTTCGATGGCCATGTCCAGCGGGTTACCGGTTTGTACAATGTTGCCCTGCTTGTGCAGTTTCTGGGTTGCTACCACCCGCACACCGGTACCGAGGTTCAAACCGGAAGGCGCCTGGGTATTCTCGGTGGTCTGCCCACCGGTCTGGCGCATGGTCTGGTACATCAGGTCTTCGAACACTGCCTGGTCCCGTTTAAAACCGGTGGTGTTGACGTTGGCCAGATTATTGGAAATAACCGACAGGCGCGTCTGTTGCGCGTCCAGGCCGGTTTTTGATATCCACAATGCAGGATGCATGGTATGACTCCCGATTAATTACTACGTAACAGGCGCGCAGAGGATTCATCCAGCTGCTGTGCTGTTTTCATTAATTTCACATTGGTTTCGAAGGACCGGGCATTCTGGATCAGTGATACCAGCTCGGCGACCGCGTTCACATTACTGTGTTCGATAACGCCGGAGACCACACTTACACCGGCATCCACCTGCGCCTGTTGTCCCGATCTCATGCGGTATAAACCATCGGCACTTTTCACCAGTTGGGCTGGATCCGGGTTGACCAGTTTCAGACGGTCGATAATGACGAGTGAATTGGCCGCCTGCCCTACCGGCAAACTACTGATGGAACCGTCGCTACCGATATCGATTTTTTCCGACTGGGGCAGCACGATGGGGCCACCGTTGCCGATCACCGGATCACCGTTAGCAGCCAATAACTGGCCGTTGGCACCGAGCTGGAAATTACCTGCACGGGTATAACCCTCAGTACCATCCTTGCCCTGTACGACGAACCAGCCATCGCCATTGATGGCCGCATCCAGATCATTGCCGGTGGTTTCAAAACTGCCCGGCATGAAATTGCTGCCATGCATCTGAATCTGGTTGTACACCCGGGTGTTAAAACCGGGGCCCTGTACATGCCAGTTGGTATAGGCATCCAGGTTGGCACGGAAGCCGGCGGTGCTGACATTGGCCAGGTTGTTACTGATAGTGGCCTGTGCCTGCAGTGCCTGCTGGGCTCCGTTCATGGCGATGTAAAGCATTTTATCCATGGGATCAGCTCAATTATCGAATATTGATTATGGTTTGGGTAATGGTGTTAGCGGTTTCTATGGCTTTTGAATTCGCCTGGAAATTTCGCTGCGCGGTAATCAGTTTTACCAGCTGTGCGGTCAGGTCCACATTGGAGGTTTCCAGCGCGCCGGACTGCACCAGGCCGAAATTACCGGTTCCGGCTTCACCGGTAGTGGCGGTACCGGAATCGGTGGTTTCCACCCAGGAGGTGTTGCCGGTCTGGTGTAATCCCTGCGGATTGTCGAAACGTGCCAGCGCGATTTTGCCCAGCGCGGTTGTCTGGCCATTGGTGAAACTGGCAGTCACCAGGCCGGCGTCATCAATGGCGACCTCGGACAGGTTACCGGTAGCGAAACCGTCCTGGCTCAGGGACTGTACCAGGAAAGAACCCTGCACTTCCTGGGTCACGGTATTGCCGGTGTTGCGGAAGTCGATCGTCAAACCCAGCGGCGCCGCACCATTGGTGAGGGCAAAGTTGTTATAGCCGATGGCACCGGCACCGGTAGTGGTAGTACCATCACCGTCAGCATCGGCCACGTCCAGGGTGCCGGCACTGTTAAAATCCAGCACCTGGCTGGCGGAAGGCGTCATCACCTGGCCATCCAGCGTGGAACGTACTTCCCAGGTATTGTTAGCGTCATTGGTCATCACAAAATACATATTCAGGATATGGCTGTTACCCTGGGAATCGAACACCGTGGCGGAAGTGGAATTGGTGTAGGTGGATGGATCCGGGTTGGCCGGGTTCACTGCCAGTTCCGCATCCAGGCCGGCAGCGGGTAAAGCAGTGGTGATACCGGCGGGTAAATTCAGGTTGATGTTCACCGCACTGGTCGCCTGTGGCGTACCAACCGTATTAGGCACCTGTAACGGCACGGTACCGGACAAACTGGTGGTTAATACATTACCGGTGGTGGCGTCCACCGGAAACACCTGCAGAATCTGCCCGGCGCTGTTGACGATGGTACCGTTCTGGTCCACCTGGAAAGCCCCGGCGCGGGTGTAGATCAGGTCGCTGGACGTCTGGTTGGGACGTACGGCAAAAAATCCTTCGCCGCTTACCGCCAGGTCCAGGGTGTTCTCGGTAAAGTTCAGGTTACCCTGGCCAAACTGCTGTGACACGCTGGATAACTGCACCCCATCGCCAATGGTATTAGCAGCGGTGCCCTCCGGTGATGCCGCATAAATATCGGCAAATTCGGCGCGTGATTCCTTGAAACCAGTGGTGCCCACATTGGCAATGTTGTTACTGGTTACGTCCAGATCACTGGAGGCGGCATTCAGGCCGCTGAGAGAAATATTAAATGACATAGTGTGACTCCTCTTTCTTCATCACGCTTATAAAATCTGTTTGATATCACTGAAGGCGAACTGCCCCAGGTGATCCAGCTCTACCTGCATAGGCTCACCCGGTGCACCGAGTGTGAGACTACTGACGCGGGCGCTCATACTTGTATCCACCGCTGTGGTTTCACCGGCCCGACTGACTTCCACCTCGAACCGGTAACGTCCCGTCGGTAAACGCTGGCCGGAAAAATCATTGCCATTCCAGTTAAAGCCAACCATCCCCTGGGATTGCTCACCCAGGTCGACTTTGTTCACCAGTTCACCATTGGTGTTGTAGATGTTCACGGTCATATTATTCACGCTGGTATCCAGGTTCACCGCACCGGTAACATCGCCATCCTGATTCAGCCAGGCCTGGTTGGTATTGGCCAGCACGTCACGACCAATCAGACTGGAAGCCTGCAACGCCTGGGAAGACTGGATATTGCTGGAGAAGGTATCGAATGAACCCAGCAGTTCGTTAATGCCGTTAACCGTACCGAACTGGGCAATCTGGCCCAGGAAGGCACCGTTGTCCATGGGTTGAAACGGATCCTGGTGAGTCAGCTGGGTGGTCATCAGTTGCAGGAACTGCTCCTGCCCCAGGGAACTGGGATCCTTGGCTTTGGCACTGGCCGCAGCGGTAGTGGTTAAACCGCTGACATTCTGGTAGGGATTGACTGCCATAATTCAGCTCCTATGATCGACCGAGTTGCAGGGTGCGTAACATCAGGTCTTTTGCGGTAGTGAGGACTTCCACATTGTTCTGATAACTGCGAGATGCCGAAATCATGTCCGCCATTTCCGCCACGCTATTAATCGCCGGGCTAAACACATAACCATCCGCATTAGCGAGGGGGTTTTCGGGCATAAAGTGGGGGATCGCCTCGGTGTTGGCTTCCTCGATCTGTTTCACCCGCACTCCCTGTAGCGACCTGCCCTGCAGGGTGTTGTCCAGCACGGTTTCGAATACCGGATGCCGGGCTTTGTAAATCGTATCCGCTGAACCGGACATGGTTTCGCTATTCGCCAGGTTGCTGGCGACGGTGTTGAGACGCAACATCTGCGCGCTCATGGCGGAACCGACTACATCAAATAGGGACGTCATGGCCATGTTTATTCACCTTTGAATGCATTGACCAGACCGCTGATACGGCGTGACAGAATCATCAGGCTGGTTTGATAACGAATGGTATTTTCTGCGAAGGCCGCCTGTTCCTGCTGCATGTCTACGGTGTTGCCATCCGCTGAACTCTGGGAAGGTATGCGGTATTCCACCGGACCGAATGGCGCCTCGGCGACAGGATTCAGGTGCATGGCGCTGGTGGTCTCCAGCGGCAGGGAATCGTTTACACCCTGTAACACCTGGTTAAAATCGATGTCCCGGGCCTTGTAACCGGGCGTATCACTATTGGCGATATTTTCACTCAGCAGCTGCGTGCGTCGCTCGAACAGCAACAGAGCGTCATCGTGATTACCAAAAGCTTTGTCAAAACTGATTACCGACATGGGTTCCTCCGCTTATGCATAAGCTAATGCACGGCCTATGCCAGAATTCTTTTACTATTACATTCAACAACTTATGAAATTAACAAGAGGAAATTAACGGCAACAGGCGGCAAGGTTTGCCGGGAGGCAAGGGCAAAAACAGATTTGCCGCAAAGACGCGAAGGCCGCAAAGGAATGATGAATTCAGGGAAGCTCTGATTAATTCAGAGTTTCCGCAGCACAAGGATGTGCTGCCATATTCAATGGCTGTTAAGCCATTGAATATGAAGAAAAAGGTAAAATCGCATTTTACCTTTTTTTTTGCTCTGATCATTCACGGATGAATGAATCAGAGCTTCCTCAGAATTTAAACTGGTGGGATACGGCCATGACGAGCCAGGTTGAGCAACCTCAGAACCGCATACAACAGGTAAGACACTTTGCGCCCTTTGCGTCTTTGCGTCAAAAAGCTCTAAATCAAAATGCTTTTTTGCGATACACCACACCGGTACTGGCCCGCACCATTTCGAAGGCGTCAGAGTACTGGGCGATGGATTCGGATGCACCCAGCATCAGGAAACCGCGATGGTTCAGTGACTGTGCCATACGCTGGATAATGTCTTTTTTGGAATCAGCAGAAAAATAGATCAGCACATTACGGCAGAATATTATATCGAATTTACCCAGCATGCTGTAATTCTGCAGCAGGTTGCCTTCACGAAAACTGACGCGATTGCGAATATTGGCATTCACCTGCCAAAAGTTTCCTACCGGGGTGAAAAACCGTTGCTTACGTTGCTCGGACAATCCACGTGCCAGCGCCAGGGCATCGTATTTGACTTCTTTGGCGGCATCCAGGATATTTTTGGAAATGTCTGTAGCAACCACGTCGACTTTCAGACCGGGTTTCTGCATCAGGTACTCATCAGTCGCCATACTGATGGAATAGGGTTCCTGGCCACTGGAACAGGCTGCCGACCAGATGCGGATGGCGTTTTTCTTTTCTTCTCGCAGGGTCGGGTAAATGGTTTCAGTTAGCACCCGAAACGGATAGACATCACGAAACCACAGGGTTTCGTTGGTGGTCATGGCTTCGATGACATCGGTCTTAAGACGTGTATTTGCCGAATGGCTCATGGCATCCATGAGTTGCTGCAAAGACGCCATGTTGTGACTTTGCATTAATTTGTTCAGGCGGCTGGATACCAGATAATGTTTATTATCTCCCAGCACAATGCCACAGGCTTTCTCCAGGAATTCCTGGAAATTTTTATATTCGGTCGGTGAAAAAATTACTGACATTCAGGCTCGCTGGGCATGGTTACTGATTAGGTGTCATTTTATCTTTGGTTTCAATCCAAACGTGCTGCGTTGTTCAGACGATGGTGTACACCCGTGGAATTATCGATTTATTCATCGTGAACATTTTCCATTCCTTCCGATACCTCCTGTCGATTAATCACATTCATGACCGATTTGGCCAGCTCATTGGGTTTAAATTTTGGAATAAAGTGATCCGCCCCGACTTTTTCTATCATGCTGTTATTGAAAACACCACTGAGCGAGGTATGCAACAATACGTACAGCTTTTGCAGACGCGGGTCCTGGCGGATTTTGGTGGTCAGTGTATACCCATCCATGCGTGGCATTTCAATATCTGAAATCACCAGCCCGAGTGTTTCTTCCAGATCGACGCCGTCATCCACCCATTGGGTCAATATTTCCAGTCCTTCCTGGCCATCTTTTGCCAGGGTAGTTTCTATACCCACCGACTCCAGCACACGTTTAATCTGATTACGGGCGACAGATGAATCATCCACCACCAGCACATGTCGTGGGCGCTGGGCATCATGCTCAGTTACGCTGCTAACAACACTTTCATCCACCTGGTCCTTGAACCCCATAATGTCGGCAAACACCCGTTCCACATCGATAATTTCCACCAGTTCCTTGTCCACATGGGTCACGGCGGTTAGGTAGCTGGAGGCGCCGCTGCCCTTGGGAGGCGGCAGGATTTCTTTCCAGTTCATATTGCAGATACGGTCCACGGAATTGACCAGAAACCCCTGTGTGTAACGATTGTACTCGGACACGATCACGAAACTGTTGTCACGATCCTGGATAGCTTTCTTGTTAATAGCCAGGCCAAGATCCAGTACCGGAATGGTGCGATTGCGCAAATGCGCCACCCCCACCACCTTGGGGTCGGATTTCGGCATATGGGTCAGTGACGGACAGCGAATCACTTCCTGTACCTTAAACACATTAATACCGTATAGCTGTTTTCCACCCAACCTGAACAACAGTAGCTCCAGCCTGTTATGCCCGGCCAGCTGGGTGCGCATATCAACACTATCTAAAATACTAGCCATTCGTCACTCTCCGGAACCGATTGCAGCCTGCACAGTGATTTTTCTTTCTTGGTCTATACTCAGCATAAATTCTGCATGGATTGCACAATACAAACTAATACTAGCTCAAATACGGGCATTCGCTAGCTAGTTAACTGAATCCATATTGATAAAAACGAAAGGTCAAATATTATGGCGAGTCCATTTCTTCTTACCAGACATGTAATCCCAATCCTGGTTGCCGCACTGGAGGCTGACTGTAAACACTTCGGCAAACTCTGCAGGGAGAATCCTGGAACTGCCGGAGCACTCAAACAGGTGGTCGACACCATTAACGAATACAACAGCAAATTATCCCAGCTGGCAGATGCGGGCATTGCCAGCCAGAACTGTACATTCGAGATCCTGTCGCAGGGCCTGGCACTCCAGCACCAGGCCTCGGAAATCGGCGGTAATATCACCAGTGTGGCGGCCGCCACCGAGCAGATGGCCGCTTCCGCTTCGGAAATTTCCCAGTCCGCCAGCCTTACGGCAGAACGCGCCAATGAAAGCTATGCCAAAACAGAGTCCGGCAACCAGGCGGTATCCTCCATGATGGGAGATATGTCTTTGCTGGAAGATTCCATGTCGGAAATGATCCAGGGTGTGCAGAAATTCGGCGGCTTCACCGATGAAATCAATCACCTCACCGCCATTGTCAGGGATATCGCCAACAAGACCAATCTACTGGCCCTGAATGCCGCTATCGAAGCTGCACGCGCCGGTGAAGCGGGCCGCGGCTTTGCCGTGGTGGCGGACGAAGTCAAACAACTGGCGTCCAAAACGGAAAAGGCCACCATCGAAATCGAGGGTGTCACCAGCACCATGAACAGCCTCATGGAAGAAGTTAGCGATTCCGTATCGGACAGCAAGGGACGCCTGGGACAGAGCCTGGATAGCCTGGAAACCGTGGCCATCGCCCTCGGGGAAGTGACCATGGTGGTCAACGACGTCACCACCCAGGTGCAGACCATCTCGGCATCATCCCAGGAACAACAGAGCGTTTCCCAGGAAATGGCCCAGAAACTCAACGAGATCACCCTTGCGGTGGAACGGGAAAACCAGCAGGTCAACCAGATCGCCCAGTCCGGTGCCGACCTGAATAACGCCATCCGGCGCCAGTTCGATATCCTATCTTCCTTTAACCAGGATGAAATGCTGCTGCAAACTATCAAATCAGACCATATCAACTGGAAAATCGGTCTTGCTGGCATGGCGATGGGTGGCCAGCCCATACCACCAGAGGAATTGACCGATCACACCCAGTGTCGACTGGGGAAATGGTACTACTCAAACGGCAAACTAAAATACGGTACCCTGGACGCTTTTCAGGATATGGAACACCCTCACGCCCGGGTTCACCAACTTGGCAAGGAAATTGCTGAATTATCCTCACATGGTCGGTTGGAAGAAGCCGTGCAGAAAGTGGAAGAACTGGAGGCGAATAGCCAGCAGTTATTCGAATTCATAAACAGTTTAATTGAGGAAACCAGAAAAACGTGAACAACTACCTTGCCAGAATCGTGATTGCACTGCTGCTAAGCGGTAGTATGCAAACGGTTATGGCACAGGAAGTCGTCGAGCCCCATAAAAATATCCTGGCAGCTGTAAGTGACTATATCCGCAGCCATATAGCGGATGACAGGGCCGATTACGACTTCACCCTGGGAGGCATCGACTCCCGCCTGCGGCTCTCCAGATGCAGCCAGCCGCTGGAGGTCAAACCACCTTACAATAACCAGCTCAGCGGTAATATCAGTCTGTCGGTCAAATGTCCTGATGCAAAACCCTGGTCCCTGTACCTTTCGGCTAGTATCAATCGCTATAAACAGGTCTACCAGACCCAGACAAACCTGACTCGTGGGCATATCCTGACCCGGCAAGATGTTGCACTGGTGCGGAAGAATGTTTCCCGTTTGCGCCAGGGTTACTTCACCAATATCGAGCCGCTACTGGGGATGGAAGTCCAGCGCCGCCTGCGCCAGAACCAGGTGCTGGAACCCGCCTATGTACGGGCGCCACTGCTGGTAAAACGGGGGGATACCATTCCCATCATCGCCAGGAACAGCCAGTTTTCCATACGTATGAAAGCCAAAGCCTTGATGAATGGCGCCAAAGGCGACCGAATTCGCGTCAAAAATACGTCATCTAACCGGATTGTTGAAGGCGTGGTGACACCGAACGGCGAAATACTTGTGAATTGAGCCTAAAGTTATACCCTATGCTGACGCTAACCCCAATGAGACCATTAATTTAACGATCGCCATGACTAGCCCAATCAACAACACAGGCAATAACAGACCCGTTAACGGATCCACCGAGAGCATTGCCCGCAAGCAGGCAAAAACCGGTAATGAAACCACTGCATCAAAGTCTACGCCTACGGATTCGGTCACCCTGTCGGAACAAAGCCAGCAACTCAATGGCCTGTTCCAGCAAATCGATAGCTTGCCAGAGGTAAATCAGGCCAAAATCAGCGCCATCAAGGATGCTATTGCCAAAGGCCAGTACCCCCTGGACCCGGAAAAAATCGCGGCCAACCTGGTTAAACTGGAAAAATCGCTGACCGAATAACACACATGAACGCCACCCAAAACCAGATCATGGAAAATCTACAGTCTATCCAGCAGGCCGCAGATAACCTGTACCAGTTCCTGAACCAGGAACACCAATGTCTGGTGGCAAGAAACTATAAAGAACTGGTGGAACTCACCACGGCAAAAGAACAGGCGGTCATCAAACTGGAAGGCCTGGAACAGCAGCGCAACCAGATTCTTGCAGGCAGAACCATGGAATCGATGTTGGCCGACCAGCCTCAGGGCCTGCAAGCCTGGCAGAATACGCTTCGACTGATTGGCGACTGCGAACACCAGAACCGTGTCAATGGCCAGCTGATCGAACGCAGCCAGCAACTCACCCGCGAAACCCTGCATCTCATGAGCGGCGTACAACCCGCCTCTGAAACCACCTATGGTCCTGACGGACTCAAACACGGCGAAACGTCCCTGCTGGGCAAGACCCAGGCTTAAACCTTCGTTAGATAATTTTGTCTTTGACGCAAAGACGCGAAGAACGCAAAGTGTGTATATATGACCACATGTCGTAATCAAGTTACTCAGCCCGGGGATTCAGAACGTATATCACCCGTCGAATTTCTAAATCTAAATTCATTATTCTAAGGAAGCTCTGATTCATTCAGAGTTTCCGCAGCACAAGGATGTGCTGCCATATTCTAATGGCTATTAAGCCATTGAATATGAAGAAAAAGGTAAAATCGCATTTTGCCTTTTTCGTGCTCTGATAATTCACGGATGAATGAATCAGAGCTTCCCTAAATCTATAACCTGAATCCGTGGCTTCACTACGGCACAGAGCACAGGCTCTTGATTCCACAGCGGTTTAAAAAATACCCGCTTAACCTAAGGGGGAAGCTAAGATTTTTTAAAATCCACTGTGAAACTAATATCTTGCACTCTGTTATCCGCATTGAAGTCACGGATTCAGGTATTATTTCTTAGCGGCCTTCGCGTCATTGCGTCAAACAAAACTGTTTCACCGAAACAGCTCCCGGCTCTTGAGGGGCTTGCCGTTGAGGTAATGGTGGATCACATTGCGCATCAGGCGTTTGATATCTTTACGGTGTTCCGCATCGGACAGGTCGCTTCTGTCATAAGCTAACAGGCTGGCCCCCTTCAAGCGTGCAATGCCCTGCTGATCCGTTGTATGTGAAGCGACCGGACCCAGTTCGATAAAGTATTCATACACGGTATCGGCATCCAGGGCGGTACCGGTTGCTGCCTCTTCCGATAGGTTCAACTGAAAACCCAGCATTTCCAGCAACTGTTTTTCAAACAGCCGTAAAGTAATTTCCTGTGCCACGGCACCGTTTAACTGGCGCAGTGTCTGTTCGTAAAGATAATAAATTTCACCCAGCTCTTCGTGCCGATGAAGCAGGTGCATGAGTAATTCATTCAGATAAAAACCACACGCCAGAGCGGAGCCTGACAATCGTAATCCCGGAGAATTGTCAGCTTCCACCTGTGTCAATGTCGGCAGGTCGGTCTTACCCGACCATGACAGGATTAATGGCCGAAAAGGTTGTAATAAAGACTGGCGTTGGGAGCGAGAGGAACTGGAGCCCTTACTGATCACCGAAAAACGGCCATACTGAAGGCTGAACAGTTCGACTATCTGGCTGGTATCCCGGAATGGGAAACGGTGCAGTACATAGGCTTGCTGGTTCTGGATGCGCATGGTTTATTCAACATCATACCCCAGGTTGCGTAATGCCTGTTCGTTGTCGGACCAGCCAGCCTTGATTTTTACCCACAGTTGCAGAAAAACCTGGCGCTCGATGAGCTTTTCAATATCCAGCCTGGCCTTGGTGCCAATACTTTTCAGGCGTAGCCCCTTGCTGCCGATGATGATGGCTTTCTGGCCCTTGGTTTCGACAAAAATAGTGGCATGAATTTCAGTAAGTTTCTCCTTGTCATTGTAACTGTCAACCATGACAGTGGTCTGGTAAGGCAATTCGTTACCCAGTTCCCGCACCAGTTTTTCACGGATAATTTCAGCCACCAGGAAGCGGGTACTGCGATCAGTGAATTCGTCTTCGGAAAACATCGGCGGATGCGGGGGCAGGTACTTGACAATCTCCTGTTCCAGCAGAGCCAGGTTTTCATTTCTTAAAGCCGAGATGGGAATCACTTTCTCGAAACTGTGTTTACTCTGCACCTGTTCAAGAAATGGCAACAGCTGGTTCTTGTCTTTAACCTGGTCGATTTTACTCACCACCAGAATCACCGGCGCCTGCGACTGTTTGATCTTGTCCAGTACCAGGGCATCTTCCTCGCTCCACTTCAGTGCCTGTACCAGGAACAGCACCACATCCACATCATGAATCACCGAACTGGCGGACTTATTCATCATGCGATTAATGGCACGTTCACCGGAACGATGAATACCGGGGGTATCGACAAAAATCATCTGCCCCTGATCGGTGGTTTTCACCCCCAGCAACTGGTGCCGGGTGGTTTGCGGTTTACGAGAAGTAATGCTGAGCTTGAGCCCGAGAATATGGTTCAGCAGGGTAGACTTGCCCACATTGGGGCGACCGATTATGGCGATATAGCCACAACGAAAGGTTTCTTCAGTTTGATTCATCAGGCTTGTTCATAGTTTTTCATAACGGCTTGGATGGCTCGATCAGCAGCCTGTTGTTCAGCTTTTCTGCGACTACCGGCCTTACCTTCAGTGGTAATATCCAGGGACTCAATAATACAGTGAACGCTAAACGTCTGGTTGTGCGATTTACCAGTAACATCGATCACCTCGTATACGGGTAGTGGAAATTTCCTGGATTGCAGTAACTCCTGCAGTCGCGTCTTGGCGTCTTTCAGGGTCGCCAGGTCCGGCATGGTATCCAGTTGATTCTGGTATAAGCGGAGAATGAGTTTTTTTACCTGATCAAAATCGCTATCCAGGTATACTGCACCCAGTATCGCCTCCACGGTATCTGCAAGAATCGAATCTCGCCGAAAACCGCCACTCTTGAGTTCTCCGCTACCGAGAATGAGAAACTGGCTCAGATCCATATCCCTGGCGACTTTCGCCAGCCCTTCTTTCTTCACCAGCAGGGCGCGTGAGCGGCTCAGGTCACCTTCCTGATCATTGGGGTAACGTCGGAACAACTCTTCCGCTATCACGAAATTGAGAATACTGTCCCCGAGAAATTCCAGCCGCTCATTATTTTTCGAACTGGCACTTCAATGAGTCAGCGCTTCCTGTAACAGCTCGGGCTTATTGAATTGGTAATCCAGTATATGGTTCAGCTTGTTAGCATCAAAAGAGATATGCATCAGGGATTATTAATGCCGGGGAATCTTGATCTCATGATCAAATGTCGCTAAAAAATCGAGGTTGCCATAAATCCGCCCGCGAGATTCGTAGTGGATTTTCATGGTCAGCGCATCCGAGCCCTTGACGAAACTCAGAGCATTTTTATCTTTCTGGATATAGCGAATTCCGCTGACTGTCAAGCGCTGATAAAAAGTGGTGGTTAGCCGTTTGGATGACATGGTTTTACTTTCAGGATCTTTGGCCAGTTTATCCATGACCTGCTTTACGCTGACAAAATCCATATAGGAAGGGATAATTCTTAATGCCGCCACACCCTCAATAGCAACAATGGCTATAATAATCGCCCAGCTAATTGCTGTTAACCCACGTTGTTTTTTAATCATGCTGGTCTCACTCTCGACAAAGTTATTAATGGAGTATGGTACCTATTCGGCTCCAGTCAACTTTCCAGTTTTCAAAATTCATCCAGATCATGAAAGCCCTTCCGACGATGTATTTGTCCGCGACCACGCCCCAGTAGCGGCTGTCATTGGAATTGTCGCGATTATCCCCCATCATGAAGTAGTGGCCTGCCGGCACGATGTATTCCGCATTCAGGCCCGGACGACCGGGTAATTGCAAGATGGGGTGTTTTACGCCATCCAGGTTCTCGATGAATTCGCGGGCATCATGACTTTCATGTGGCCCGGTAAAATTACTGATGTATTCCTTTTTCACTTCCTTGTTGTTCACGTACAGCACCTTGTTGTAATAAGCGATATGGTCACCGGGCAAACCAATGACGCGCTTTATATAGTCTGTGGAGGGATCACGCGGATAGCGGAATACCATAATATCGCCACGTTTAGGCTCACCAATACCGATGACTTTTTTATTCAGTACTGGCAACCGGAGACCATAGGAAAATTTATTCACCAGGATAAAATCGCCAACATACAGGGTTGGGATCATGGAACCGGAAGGTATACGAAATGGTTCGACCACAAAACCACGTAACAGGAACACCACCAGCAGGACCGGGAAAAAGGCTTTGGAATATTCCACCAGCACCGGATCGGTGGATGAGCGGTTAACCGCCAGCGACTCGGAACTGTACTCATGGGGATTATTACGTCGAGCCGGGGCGAAGGCGATGGCATCTACCAGCCAGATAACACCGGTAATAGCTGTGCCTGCGAAAAGAAAAAAAGAAAAGTCATAAATCATATTATTGTCTCTCAGCTGTTATCGACTTTCAGCACGGCAAGGAATGCATCCTGGGGTATTTCCACCTTGCCGAACTGTTTCATGCACTTCTTACCCGCTTTCTGTTTTTCCAGCAGCTTACGTTTACGCGACACGTCGCCACCATAACATTTGGCGGTGACATTTTTACGTAAGGCCTTGACCGTGGTGCGTGCAACAATATGCCTTCCAATTGCGGCCTGAATGGCGATATCGAACATCTGCCGGGGTATGAGCTCGCGCATTTTTTCCGCCAGTTCACGCCCTCTGCGGGTGGCAAGCTCCTTATGGGCGATGGTTGATAGAGCGTCGACCCGTTCATTGTTGATAAGAATATCCATTTTCACCAGATCCGCCGCCTGGAAACATTTGAAGTCGTAGTCGAAAGAGGCATAACCGCGACTCACGGATTTCAGGCGGTCGAAGAAATCCAGTACCACTTCGCTCAGCGGCATATCATACACCAGCGACACCTGTGCCCCCAGGTATTGCATGTTGTGCTGCACGCCACGCTTCTCGATACACAGACTGATGACATTGCCGACATAATCCTGCGGCACCAGGATATTACAGCGAATGATGGGTTCGCGAATTTCCTCGATATAGTTGGGCTCCGGCAGGTCCACCGGGTTATGGATCTGGATCACCGAGCCATCGGTTTTCAGTACTTCATACACCACCGTCGGTGCGGTGGTGATCAGGTCCAGGTCGTATTCCCGTTCCAGTCGTTCCTGCACGATTTCCATGTGCAACATGCCGAGGAAGCCAATACGGAAACCGAAGCCCAGTGCGGACGAGGTTTCCGGTTCGAACTGTAAGGAAGCATCGTTGAGGGTAAGCTTGTCCAGGGCTTCACGGAAGTTGTCATAATCATCCGCTTCCACCGGGAACATACCGGCAAAGACCCGCGGTTGCACGGTCTTGAAGCCGGGCAATGCCTGCTCTGCCGGATTGTCCGCCAGGGTGATGGTGTCCCCCACCCGGGCTGAATCGATCTCCTTGATGCCGGCGATGATGTAGCCTACCTGGCCACATTCAAGCCGCTCCATGTCTGTACGTTTTGGGGTAAAAACGCCCACGTGATCCACCTGGAAGGTACGGCAGCTGGACATAATCAGCATTTTATTGCGTCTTGCCAGGCTACCCTGCTTGATGCGCACCAGGGTAACGACACCCACGTAGGGATCGAACCAGGAATCGATGATCAGGGCCTTCAGGGGAGCATCCGGATCTCCCTCGGGTGGAGGAATACGCGCCACAATCTCTTCCAGCAGCTCATCGATGCCGATACCGGACTTGGCGCTGACACGGCAGGCGTTATTGGCTTCAATGCCGATAATGTCCTCGATTTCCTTGGCCACCCGATCCGCGTCGGCCGCCGGCAGGTCGATCTTGTTGAGTACCGGCACCACTTCCAGTCCCAGGTCGATAGCGGTATAGCAGTTGGCCACACTCTGCGCCTCGACGCCCTGGGAGGCATCCACCACCAGCAACGCACCTTCGCAGGCTTCCAGTGAACGGGATACTTCATAGGAAAAATCCACATGCCCGGGAGTGTCGATAAAATTCAGCTGGTAGGTCTGGCCGTCTTTGGCATGGTAATCCAGCGACACACTCTGGGCCTTGATGGTGATACCCCGTTCCCGTTCCAGGTCCATGGAATCCAGCACCTGTTCATTCATTTCGCGAGCGGTCAGGCCACCGCAAACCTGAATAAAGCGATCTGCGAGGGTGGATTTACCATGGTCGATATGAGCAATGATGGAAAAATTTCGAATATTTTGCATTAGTTGTTGTGTTTTAGCGCAGCCCGCAGGGCTACTTCATCCAGAAAGTAATGACAGATAATTGAACCGGCGAGCATTATAACAGGCACTTGGGTTCCGTGGGCGCGAACCAGCGCTTCGTCGCTGTCCACATCCACCAGCTCCAGTTCAAATCCCAGCTCTTCCCTGAGCTGTTCCAGCTGTCGATACATGTCTTCACACAGGTGACAGCCGTGCCGGGTAATCAGGGTCAGCCGCCGGGTCACGATTTGGGAATTTTCAGCACCAGGAACTGGTCCGCACCCTGGCGTCTTACCAGGATGGGTACCAGCCGGCCTTCCTCCAGCTGTGCAAGACGGGCACGGAAATCCGCCACATCTTTCACATCTTTGCGGTTCATTTGCAGAATCACGTCCCCGGTGCGTAAACCAGCCCGCTGCCCCACACTGCCTGGGGCCACATCGGTAATTCTCACACCGTGGCCGAAACGTTTCCGTTCAGCATCATCCAGGGCAGTCACTTCCACACCAATGTGGGAAGACACCGCTGGCTGTTTCGCCATAACCGGTTCTTCTTCCGGCAACTGCTCGATATGCACCGTCAGGGTTTTGTATTTCCGGTCCCGTAATACCCGCACCTTGACATCACTGCCGAGTGGCATGCGCCCCACCAGGGGCGGTAAATCGGAGGAATTCTGGATTTTTTCGTCATTGAAACTGAGGATGATGTCTCCGGCCTTGATGCCCGCTTTCTCTGCCGGGCTATCAGGAATTACCTGGGAGACCAGCGCGCCAACAGGCTTGTCCAGACCAAAGGATTCCGCCAGCTCCAGGGTGACTTCCTGGATATACACGCCCAGCCAGCCACGGGAAACACTGCCTTTTTCCTTGATCTTTTTGACCACGTCCATGGCCACTTCGATAGGTATAGCAAACGACAGCCCCATGAAACCGCCGGTGCGACTATAAATCTGCGAGTTAATGCCAATCACCTTGCCGTCCATATTAAACAGCGGACCACCGGAATTGCCCGGGTTGATGGCCACATCGGTCTGGATGAAGGGAACATAATTGGCTTTTGGCAGGCTACGGCCCTTGGCACTGATAATGCCGGCGGTGACGGAATGATCAAACCCGAACGGTGAGCCAATAGCCAGCACCCATTCCCCTACCTGGCTGTTCTCGGAGTTACCGATGCTGACCACCGGCAGGTGATCACTGTCGATTTTCAGCAGGGCAATATCGGTGGACTTGTCACTGCCAATCACTTTGGCATTGAGCTCCCGCTTATCACTCAGTCGCACCAGGATTTCGTCGGCGTCCTCGACCACGTGGTAATTGGTAATCACATAACCATCAGCGGAAATTATGAAACCGGAACCCAGCGAACGCACATCCATATCTGGCTGTGGTAGTGGCGAGCCCTGATCACCAAAAAAATGCCGGAACAGATCGCCGAAGGGCGCATCTTCCGGAATTTCGATATTGCCCCAGGGATGGCCGACGGATGCTTTGCGGGTAGTACTGATGTTTACAACGGCGGGACTGTTGGCTTTTACCAGGTCGACAAAGTCGGGGAGCGAGCGTGCCTGCCCGGTAACGCTGATAACCAGCAAAAATAACAACCATACACCGCGATTCAGGCTGCGTCGCATCAATACCTCCAGTAATGGATTCAGAAAAATCGGTTTTTCAGGGGGCCAGCATCATATCATGGTGAGAACCGGAAACAGCAGTGATTCTCAGCATGCGTGGCTGAATTCGTGAGCGTAACGGGGAATATCGCAGAACCAGGCGTACTAGCAGCAGGGACAGACAAAAACCGCCCAGGGCAAACAGCATGGCTGCCAGCTCCGAACCCAGACCCAGTGCCGGAGCCAGCTGTTCACCCACCACGGCACTGATCAGCATCAGCACCAACGGCAGGCCATAAACCAGGAATGAGCTTTTTACCAGGGCGTCTTCAGCTATACCCACCACCACTTGGTTGCCCGGTTTGGCGTCCAGGCGGTTGGTGACTCGAATCAGGTTACTGCGTTGACCCACGACTTTCGCCAGCACCGAAGTGCCACAGCCCTGTTTGACGCTACAGGACTGGCAGGCAGACTGGCGCTGGGTCTGAAGCACTGCGTCATCCCCTTCCACCGCAACCACCTGGGCTGTTTCTTCAATCATTGCAGGTCTTCCAGTTGAATCGACTGACCAATGAGCTGGACGGTTTCTCTGGGTACTTCGCCGATCACGGTAATATGATAACCGTCCAGGGATTCACCGAAGGCATTCAGCGCTCCCATACTGACCAGCCCCTGGAGTTTCTCTTTCTCCGGCATATGCTGCTCAATAAATACCGACACCGATGCCATACCGTCACTATAAACCATCTGCCGGATTAGTCCATCACCGTGAAATACCGGCTTGGAACTCGCCCTGGTCAGGCGGAACCCCTGTGGCAGCTTGCGTGCCGCACCTTTCATCTCGGCTGCGGCCTGGCGACCGGAATCCAGATCGATTTGCTTGAATCCCTGGGTGTTGAGGGCCAGATTCTGGCGTGATGGTGCATGATCCAGTAGTTTAAGATCACTGAACATGAGCTGTTCTACCACCTTACCCTGCTGGTCAGTCAAATCACATTTGAGCAACAGACCGGTATCTTTTTCCAGCCAGAAACGGTAACCATAGCGGAAATTGTCTTTCGGCTTCACCACCAGAATCTGGGCCTGCTTTTTCGCCACCCGACCTTCACCGGCCAGGCTCATGTCGTAGAATTTTTTCAGAACCTCACGATTTTCCGGCAGGCGTGGATGCAAGGGTGAAAGTAATACATCGGTGCTTCGGGTCACCAGTTTCCGTTGCGGGAAAATACTGGTGACCTTGCCGTTTTCACGTAACACCTGGCGAGCCTCACCGTTAAGGGATTCCAGTGAGTCCCAGTCACCGTCTTTGGTATGACCATGCACAAACTTCAGTGCATTCAGGTCATCACCATGGCGAATGACCAGGGTCCCTTCGTAGTTTTTCATGTCCATGGCGTGCTGCATTTTATCCAGCCATGAATCGATGTCATCCGCTGCAACAGCAATACCACTATACAAGCTCATCAGCACCAGTAGCTGAAAACCCGCAGCACGCAGCATTATTGACTGTGCTCCTGATACTGACCAAAGCTGACCACGCGAGCATAAGGCATAACACCCTGCATGGTTGCCTGGCCGGCATATTCGGAATGGTTCATCATGTACTCACGCAGAGCGGCACTACCGTTGTTGTTAACCGGTGGCTGGTCGGTAGAGGCAACGCGAATATTGCGCGCCACTTCCGGCTGCAGTGCAACAGGTGCAGGCATCACTTCACTGGTCTGGGCGATCAGCGGCTGATTGCTCGCAACTTCCGGCTGAATGCCACGGAGTGTCACTACTGTGACCACGGCCACAGAAGCGGCCACCGCCATACCGGCCACCGGACGAGTCCAGTTCGACCAGTCAAAGCGTGAGCTACGCCGTTTCACCGGTTTTGCCGGCACCAGTGGTGGTTCCGCATCAATGGCATGCATGACAGCCCCGGAAATATCCAAGAACGAGGCATCAGAAATTTCATCCTTCATGGCATCGGCAATTAGCTGGTAATGCTGCAGGGTCTCGCCATCCGCAAGGGGATCCCGTTTAAGATCGTTCAGAAACCCATCGATTTCCGATACATTCAGTTCATTGTCCAGTAACTCGGACAGTTGTTGTTTACGTTCACTCATAATAACTACCTCAGGCCACATTCATGCTCGATCCAGTAACGGGGTTATCTGCTTATCTATAGCTTCCCTGGCGCGAAATATCCTGGATCGAACGGTTCCGATAGGACAATCCATCACATCCGCAATTTCCTCATAACTGAGATTTTCCATTTCTCGTAAGGTAATCGCTTCTTTTAGATCGTCCGGCAAACCAGCAATGGTTTTCATAATGACATCCTTGATTTCCACCGCCAGCAATTCCCGCTCCGGGGTGGCGTATTCTCTAAGCCAGTCGCCGCTGGCATACTGTTCCGCTTCCTGTACATCCGCCGCCGATGATGATGAAATACGACGACTGGAGGCTACCAGGTAGTTTTTGGCCGTATTGATGGCAATACGATAAAGCCAGGTATAAAAAGCACTATCACCACGGAAATTAGGCAATGCCCGGTAGGCTTTGATAAAAGCTTCCTGTGCAATATCCTGCACGTCATCCGAATTCCGTACCATACGCGAAATCAGTTTGATGATGCGGTGCTGGTACTTCTGCACCAGCAGGTCGAAGGCCCGTTTTTCACCCTGTTGTACGCGTTTGACCAGCGCCTGGTCGATTTCTCGTTCGCCCATTCGGGCATGCCCCCTGTCTGGCGCTTCCGCCACCGTCACTGAAGGACCCGCCTGGTCCTTGATATTTCGTTTTAGTGCGATGTCACGTTTTGGTGTAACATCCCTTGCAAAAGGCAGAACCATACCCGATTCACAGACTGACATAAAGACTTAACCCCTGTACATGTCGAACGATCTACCCAATAGACAATCATTTTTCCACGACGTTCTCATAATTGGTGGCGGAGCAGCCGGATTAAGTCTGGCATTGCGTCTGGCGGACCGCTGCAGAATAGCCATTATCGCCAAAGGCAGCGAGACCTCCGGCAGTACATACCACGCCCAGGGGGGCATTTCAGCGGTATTACGCCAGGACGATTCCTTTGAATCCCATATTGCCGATACCCTCAATGCCGGTGGCGGCCTGTGCGATGAAGCAGCGGTAAAATTTACCGTCAACCACGGTCCGGAGAACATACAGTGGCTGACGGACCTGGGCGTGCCTTTCAGTTCCGACACCCATAAGGACGGCAGCAAGAGCTATCACCTCACCCGCGAAGGCGGCCATAGTCATCGACGCGTCATCCATGCCGCGGATGCCACCGGACAGGCGCTGGAAACCACCCTGCTGAACCATATTCACCATTTCGACAATATCGAGTTTTTCGAAAACCATATCTCCATCGATCTGATAACCGGCAGGAAACTGGGACTGGAGCACAAACGCTGCGTCGGCGCCTATGTCTACAACAAGGACAGCGAGCATGTAGAGACTTTCCAGGCCCGTTTCGTCATCCTCGCTACCGGCGGCGCCAGTAAGGCTTACCTGTATACCAGCAACCCGGACGGCTCCACCGGCGACGGCATCGCCATGGCCTGGCGCGCCGGCTGCAACATCGGCAACATGGAATTCATGCAGTTTCACCCCACCTGCCTGTACCACCCGGAAGCCAAGTCCTTCCTGCTATCCGAGGCCCTGCGCGGCGAAGGCGGCCACCTGCTGCTGCCGAACGGCAAACGCTTCATGCAGCGTTTCGATGAACGGGCCGAACTGGCGCCCCGCGATATCGTCGCCCGCGCCATCGACCATGAAATGAAACGCCTGGGGGTGGAATGCCTGTACCTGGACATCAGCCACAAACCGGCGGCGTTCATTACTTCCCATTTCCCCACCATTTACCAGCGCTGCCTGGAATACGGCATCGACATCACCAGGGAACCCGCCCCGGTGGTACCTGCGGCCCATTACACCTGCGGCGGCGTAGCCACCGACCTGGCCGGCCGTACCACGGTGGAAAACCTGTATGCCATCGGCGAAACCGCGTTTACCGGCCTGCACGGTGCCAACCGCATGGCCAGTAACTCACTGCTGGAATGCCTGGTATTCGCCCAGTCCGCCAGCCAGGACATTCTGAAGAAAATACCCGAGAAATATCAGCCCCTGAGTATCAAGGACTGGGACGAAAGCCGGGTAACCGATTCCGATGAAGAGGTGGTGGTATCCCATAACTGGGACGAACTACGGCGCTTCATGTGGGACTATGTCGGCATCGTGCGCACCAACAAACGCCTGCAGCGGGCCAAACGCCGGGTGGATCTGCTGCTGGGAGAGATCGATGAATACTATGGCAATTTCCGCATCACCAACGACCTGATCGAACTGCGTAACCTGGCCATGGTGTCGAACCTGATCATCCGCTCCGCCATGTCCCGCAAGGAAAGTCGCGGTCTGCACTACACCCTGGATTACCCGGAACTGGATACCGGCCATCCGCCCCAAAATACGATTTTAACGCCCGAATAAGGTTCTCCCCCATGTCCTCATTACCCTTACTCATCGAACCCCAGCAACTGGAAGCCGAACTCGACAACCCCGAGCTGCTGCTGGTCGACCTCAGCCGCCAGTCCCAGTATGTGCAGGTGCATATCCCCGGCGCCATCTGGCTGGACTACGGCACGATCACCGCCATGCACAAACCGGTCATGGGACTGTTGCCGGACGAACAGCACCTGAGCCGGGTGCTATCCGCCAGCGGTATGACGGAAGATAAACACGTGGTCGCCTATGACGAAGAAGGCGGCGGCAAAGCAGCCAGACTGATCTGGACCCTGCATGCCCTGGGACACACCAAAACCAGCCTGCTAAATGGTGGCCTGATCAGCTGGTACAAGGAAGACCATCCCCTGTCTGCCGATGTAGTGGAACCCCAGCCCAGTGTCTACATCGCCAGCCTTAAACACCCGGAAGTGATTGCAGATGCCAACTACATCCTGCCGCGGCTGAACGACGGCAGCATCCAGCTGCTGGACGCCCGCAGCGCGGCCGAATACGACGGCAGCAAACGCTATGCCGATAAAGGCGGCCACATCCCCGGCGCGATTCGCTATGAATGGACCGATGCCATGGACCAGCAGCACAACATGCGCCTGTTACCCGACGAACAATTACAGGCGCGCCTGACGTCACTGGGTTTTGATAAAGACCATGAAATCATCACCTATTGCCAGACCCATCATCGTTCGGCGCTGTCTTATGTGATGCTGAAACACCTGGGCTTTGAAAAAGTCCGCGGCTATCATGGCTCCTGGTCGGAATGGGGTAACCGGTCGGATACGCCGGTTGAGGTTTGACGGGGTTTTGAACAGCTTGTTTGACGCAAAGGCGCTAAGGCCGCAAAGGAATTGATATCAATATCTTTCTGTTTGGCGTTTTATGTTGAATGAAGTAGTGAGGCCCAGTTAACCCACCCGAATCCAGTTTTTCTTTGCGTTCTTCGCGTCTTTGCGTCAAAGAAATTGTCAATTCAGATCTTCAAGACATGCTCACGGTAATACAACATCTCGGCAATGGAATCCTTGATGTCGTCCATGGCCAGGTGGGATGACTCCTTGGTGAAACCCTTGTACACATCCGGCGCCCAGCGGCGTGCCAGTTCCTTGATAGTGCTGACATCCAGGTTACGGTAATGGAAATACGCTTCCAGCTCCGGCATGTAATTGGCCATGAAACGTCGGTCCTGGCAAATGCTGTTACCGCACATGGGCGACTTGCCCTTGCCCACGTACTGGCGTAAAAATTCCAGGGTTTTCTGCTCTGCATCCGCGGCTGTGTGAAGACTATCCTTGACCCGTTGAGTTAAACCGGACTGGCCATGCTGGCGAGTGTTCCATTCATCCATGCCAGCCAGGACTTCATCCGACTGGTGTATCGCAATCACCGGACCTTCGGCAAGGATATTCAGGTTTTTATCGGTGACGATGGTGGCGATTTCAATAATAAGATCCTGCTGGGGCTCCAGCCCGGTCATCTCCAGATCAATCCAGATCAGATTATTCTCATCCACTTTGGATTCCTGATTCACGTTAACCCCTGATTTCAATTAATATAATTTTTACACAGTAGAACATTTTTCGTAGAAAAGCGATAATTCGACCAATTCGTCATCAAGGACCCTCATGCATCCGTTTGCACAAATTTTTCTGGTACTGCTGGCACTGTCGCTGGCAACACGTTTCTGGCTGAACTTACGCCAGGTTTCCCATGTACTCAAATTTCGCAGCCAGGTGCCGGAAGCCTTCCGCGAAAAAGTGACCCTGGAAGAACACCAGAAAGCTGCGGATTACACCATCACCAAATCCCGTTTCAATCGCTGGCCCATGATGTATGAAGCCCTGTTGTTACTGGGGTGGACCTTCGGTGGTGGCCTGGAATGGCTGGACCAGACCTGGACCGCAATGTCATTCGGCCCAATCGCCACCGGCATTGGCGTCATCTTCAGCCTGATACTTATCAGTGCCCTGCTGGACCTGCCGTTTTCCATCTACAGCACCTTTGTAATCGAAGAAAAATTCGGGTTCAACCGCACCACGGTAAAAACCTTTATTATCGATATGCTCAAAGGTGCGGCGCTCGCCGTGGTACTTGGCCTGCCATTAATCTGGCTGGTGCTGTGGCTGATGCAAATCAGCGGCGAACAATGGTGGCTGTACACCTGGGTAGTATGGACCGCGTTTAGCCTGTTTATCGCCTGGGCCTATCCCAGCTGGATCGCGCCCTTGTTCAATAAATTTTCCCCGCTGGAAAACGGCCCCACCCTGGAACGCATTACCAATCTGTTACACCGTTGCGGTTTCACCAGTAACGGGATTTTTGTCATCGATGGCTCAAAACGTTCCAGTCATGGCAATGCCTACTTCTCCGGCTTCGGCAAAAACAAGCGCATCGTGTTTTACGACACCCTGCTGGAGTCCCTGGACGATGCCGAACTGGAAGCGGTGCTGGCCCATGAGCTGGGACACTTCAAACGCAAACACATCGTTAAAAGCATGTTAATGACCATCGTCTTCAGCCTGGTTGGCCTGTGGATACTGGCGTGGCTGATGCAGCATCCCTGGTTTTACCAGTCGCTGGGAGTGAGCAACGCCTCCAACTACATGGCCTTGATCCTGTTCTCCCTGATCCTGCCGGTGTTCACGTTTTTCCTCAGCCCGGTGATGAGCCTGTTGTCGCGCAAAAACGAATTCGAAGCGGATGAATTTGCCGCGCAGCAAACCGATGCCAACTACCTGATTCATGCACTGGTAAAACTTTACCGGGAAAATGCCAGCACCTTAACGCCCGACCCTATATACTCGACATTTTATGATAGTCATCCGCCGGCACCAGTGCGCATCAATCACCTGGCGAATCAAACCTAGAGGTATTTCATCATGCGATTAATCACAGCCATCATTTTTATCCTGCTCGGTCAGGTGGCGCTTGCCAGTGAAGACCCGGTGGTAGCCGAAGGGAAAAAGCTGCATGACCAGAGCTGCACCAAATGTCACAACACCAATGTGTATACCCGCAAGGACCGCACGGTAAAAACCCTGGATGCGCTAAAACACCAGGTGAACAACTGCCAGAAAGGTGCGGCGGGCGTCCAATGGACTGCCGAAGAAACGACAGCGGTCATCAAATACCTGAACACCGAATTTTATAAATTCTAAGCATGGCCAAACGCCATATTACCCAGCAACAAAAACGCAGAATTTCACAGCAACAGGAGAAACGGCGAGCCAGGGCCGGCGCAAACCTTCCGGCTCAGGCACAGGAACAGAATCTCGGCCAGGAACAGCATGGCCAGGTGATTACCAACTTCGGTAAGACCCTGCTGATTAAAGATAGCCAGGGCAAACTGCATCGCTGCAAACCTCGCCAGAACCTGGACACCATCGTGTGTGGTGACCAGGTGGTATGGCAAGAAGCGGAATCCGGTGAAGGCGTGGTAGTCGCCGTCAGTGAACGACAATCACTGTTACAGAAACCCGGTTTTGGCGGCAAACTCAAACCCATCGCCGCCAATGTCGACCAGATCATGATCGTATGCGCAGTCCAGCCAGAACCCAATCCCTATCTCATTGATCGCTACATCGTCGCCGCCGAAAACCTGCCGGCCACACCCATTATCTGCATCAACAAGATTGATCGCTTAAACACCGATAACCGGGCACGTATCGAAGCGCTGGAGACCATCTACTCGCAACTGGGTTACGCGGTACTACGCGCCAGCAATGTGACCGATCAGGGCTTTGCACAACTGGACACGGCCGTGAGCGAACACACCACCATCCTGGTGGGCCTGTCCGGGGTAGGCAAGTCATCTATCATCCAGCACCTGTTACCGGACCAGGATATTCGTATCGGCGAACTCTCCGCTGCCAGCGGTGAAGGTACCCACACCACCACCCAGTCCACCCTGTACCACCTGCCCAGCGGTGGTAACCTGATCGATTCACCCGGCGTCAGGGACTTCGGCCTGTGGAATAGTTCCGCCCAGGATATCCTGCGTGGTTTCAAGGAGCTGGCGCCACTGGAAGGTCATTGTAAATTTTCCAATTGCAGCCACCAGCAAGATCCGGGTTGCGCCATCCAGGAAGCAGCTCAGCATGGCAAGATCCATCCACAACGCTTTGCCAGTTATCAGAAAATGATCGAGGAATACACCTGAACTCGGGGGTCTTGTCCGCCATTTATCGATAAAGACAACACAAAAACCCCAAGCTTTCCATGTTTATCTGGTAAAAATCGGCCAATACCTATACAGTAGGTCCACTTGCGGTCCTGTATTGTCCATTCTCACCCGCATCCCTCTACCCGCAGGTTTTCCATGTCAGCCCTTCGTTTTCGTTACCAGACTCTCGAGTTTGGTGATCTGGATATTCATTTACGTACCTTACGCGATCGCCAGCAGTATCATGACCCGGATGGCCAAGCCGAAGACATGGGGATTTCATCCGCCTCCTGGCCATTGTTCGGCGTGCTCTGGCCATCCGCTGAAATACTTGCCCAGCTGATGATGGATTATGACATCTCCGGTCGCCGCATCCTGGAAGTTGGCTGCGGCATCGGCCTGGCCAGCCTGCTGCTCAATCAACGGGATGCCAATATCACCGCCACCGACCAGCACCCGATCGCCGAAGAATTCATGCAGCTCAACACCGGTCTCAATAATGCACGCGACATTCCCTTCGTACGCACCGGCTGGAACGACGCAGAAAATGACCTGGAAAAGTATGATTTGATTATCGGCAGCGACATCCTCTACGAACCGAATCACGCCGAATTACTCGCACGGTTCATTCATCGCCATGCCAACCCGGTCTGCGAAGTCATCATCATCGACCCGGGTCGCGGCCATGGTGCAAACTTCAGCAAACAGATGACCGGGTTTGGCTATAGCCACAGCCAGGAAAAAGCCGGCGACAGGCTAGTACTATCCCAACCCTACAAGGGGAATATCCATAATTACAAACGTGAGCCGGTGATTGGATTGTAAAAATTCAGTGATTGTCACAGAGCCTCAGGGACACAGAGAAAAGATTTGACGCAAAGACGCGAAGTCCACGAAGAAACATATTGCTTTAAAAAATACTTTGCGCCCACAGCGTCTTTGCGCCAAAAATAATTCAATCAACCTCTGAGGCTCTGTGACAAATCTTTTTAAAATACCAGCGTAGCTATTTGATGAAATACGCACGCGTGTTCTGATGCACCTGGCCGTTGGCCAGTATTTCTTTTTCGCTCATCCACTCTAAACTTGCATGCTGATCATCAGCACGAATCTGTTGAGAGACATCCAGAGTGACTGCATGGGCCAGCACCACGTAGTGGGTTGTCACACCCTCTACCCCGGCAAAATTATCGCGGTAAAAATGTTCATACACGCCAATGAACGCAGCATCCATCCTGTCGAGCGCCAGCCCCAGTTCTTTCTGCACAATCCGTGCAAAGGCCGCATCCAGGGTTTCATCTTTTAAAATTCTACCGCCGGGAACAAACCAGGTATTCTGCGCCGGACGATTGTTCCGCAACCCCAGCAGTATCTGCCGTTGCGGGTTTCTTACAATCAGGTCAATGGAAACCAGTGGGGTATTGTCGACGATATGAATAAATTCGGATGCTTGCATTGTTGATATGAATTTAAAATGTTTTCTGACGCAAAGACGCTATGGGCGCAAAGTGTTTTTAAATAATACCAGAATCCGTGACTTCAATGCGGATAACAGAGTGCAAGATACTGGTTTCACAGTGGATTTTAAAAAATCTTAGCTTCACCCTTAGGTTAAGCGGGTATTTTTTAAACCGCTGTGTAATCAGGAGCTTGTGCTCTGTGCCGTAGTGAAGCCACGGATTCAGGTAATATGCTTCTTTGCGGCCTTAGCGTCTTTGGGTCAAATCCTTTCTCTGAGTCGCTGCGACAATTTTTCCTGTTCACTCCGCAAACTCCAACCGCTCGGCATATTTGTCCAGGGATTTCATGGCACAGGCTTCGTCCTTTTCGCCACCGGGTGCGCCGCTAACACCAATGGCACCGATATAACTACCACCGGATGTGATCTGTACACCGCCGCGCATCATGATCAAGCCATCAATATGATTCAGTTCGGTACGAATATCGGCGCGGTTTTTTACCACCTCACCGGAATTAACCCCACCCATGATAACCAGGTTGGCTTTATCTTCAGCGATTTGCAGCGTAAAACGTGGTGCCAGGTCATCACGCAAGGCAACTCGCATCAGACCATTACGATCCACTACCACGGCACTGACCTGGTAACCCTGTTTACGACAAACCTGGACTGTTTCTCTGGCTATGTCGGCAGCCAGATCCAGGCTGATATTTTTTTGTGTCAGTACATCGCCGGCTGTGGCGCCAGCAGAAAAACCGAGCATTAAACCTGTCAGACAAAAGATTCGAATTAGCATAATAATTCCTCTATTTCAGTAATTTCAGACCGTCAAGCAAGGCGAACATATCGCCTTCGCGTTGATTAAAAACGCCAGTGGGCGAGTACACGGTAAACTGCAAGGTTCCCCAGTCCCCGGAAGTGTAATAGCCGTAATAGGTAAACGATTTCCCGTCAACAGTACCACGGTATTTCAGTACCAGAATCTGTTTGCCATTTTTTGTAATGCGCTTTTCATTGATGAGCTTCAGGTCAGGCGCGGCATTGGTGGCATTTTTGATCACCGCCTGTTTCAGAGTGGTTAAAGGCACCTGCACGTTTTCGTAAATCAGCATGGCGATCACATCACCACTTTTGCTTTGCAACGCGTATTCCATGGAGTCATTCAGGTTATCGATGACTTGCCAGTTGTTATCGTCAAAGCGCACATTGTAACTACCATTGCCGCCCTCCAGATGACCACCGCTGACATCGGGCGCTGCTGATGGCACTACTGCCGGCGTTGGGGCGGGTGTTGGAGCAGGAGCAGGTGACGCTGCGGGTCTGGGGGTCTCCGCTTTGTAAACCCAGGTACCATCGGGTAACAGCAATACCGTACGCCCGTCATCTGTCGTCGCATGAATGGCTTCGTCCGCATTCGATGTGCCGGAGTAGAGTAAAAAAGAAAGCAGCATGACCAGACTAAAGTATTTCATTGATGACCCTGTGGTTTGTTATAACAGACTATTGTACTCATGCCCCGTAAAACTACCAGACATTCATGGACGGAAATACGACTGGTTCGCATAGAATGCCGGTTGTTCATTCTCCCCGTACCAACCTGGTATTCCCAGCACCGGCATGGGCGCCAACTGGGACGGTTCACTGATATTTCCAGCCAGCAGCGTATCTGCCACATGCGGGTCGATTGCCGTCACATCATCCAGCAGAAGTTCGGGAGATTCAATCAACAGGGCTTTGGCGGTCATACCCACATACGGCCGCAACAGCTTCTCATACATGGCATGACCATACACCAGGCAGCGACAGTGCCGGCGAAATGCATCCCGGTTATGCACGAACAGTTCCTGCCACTGGTGCCGGCGTATCATCGCCAGCAGCTCCGCTCGGTCACTGATAATAATCATGCCGCTTTCATCAAATAATGCCAGGGTATTTTCCCGGGTACTGCGGTTGGTCCCGGCAGGACGCTGCAGTGAGGCATGGTAATGCAGTTGATTCAGTGCCTGCTTGGAACGGGGAAACACCACCCAGCACAGGGCATTAAAGAAGTCATGCCAGCCGTTCAGCTTGATCTGTATTTCCTGCTGCAAATAAATGCGGGATTCATAACGTTGCTCAAAGCCTTTGGCGGCGTCATCCTGTGGTACCGGGATCAGAGACAGGTGATGGTACTGGAACAGGCAGGCATAATCATGCAGTTGTGGCCAGTTCTCGAAGCTGTAAAAAAACTCACTTGCAGATCGCAGTGGCGCGAATGCGGGCGATGATAAAAAATAATGGGGATTCCAGCTGGGTTCAGATTTCACGGACAGGCACGGGCAATGAGCATGTGCCAAGCATAACGGAATCAGGGATGGGATTCATACCGTTTCATAAAATCTTCTATCACTTTTGCTGTCACTGCTCCCAATTGTACTGCTGCCAGTTTTCCCTTTGGATCATACACATAGCTGGTGGGCGTACCCCGGAGTGCGCCAGCCCCCAGCTCAAACAGCAAGTCGGCATCCGCTAGCAGTACCGGGTAATCGATAAACCATTCATCGGTAAAGCTGGCGATTTCTTGAGGGTCAGGATAACCATAGCTGGGAAAATCGATTGCCACTCCCAATACCAGGGCGTCTTTATCCTTGTGCTTTTGATAGAAGCTCTGCAATTCGGGAATTTCTTCCAGGCAGGGCGGACAGCGTGTGCCCCATACATTCAAGATTACCCATTTACCTTTACCAATGTATTCGGCAAGCGAATGGCTTTTGCCATGCACATCTTTCAGGCTCAACTGGGTATAATCCGCCATGCCCGGTGACAGACTTAAAAAAAACAGTAACAAAATGCCCGTGGCGAACTTCATGTATCTGCTATCCATAGTAAACGTGTATTAATAGCAGATGCCCCGATGACAGAATTTATTCAATCTTATTGATCAACGTCCGGATACCCGACAAATTCATTTTGCGCGACGATGCCTGAAAAAATTCCTGAGTTGTTCGCTGCAAGCATCCTCGAGTACACCGCCTCTACAGGCTACCTGGTGATTATGTTGTGGTGCATCCAGGAGCTGAAAGACTGAACCGGCAGCACCGGTTTTGGGATCATAGGCACCGAATACTAGTCGCTGAATACGGGCATGGATGATGGCACCAACACACATGGGACAGGGTTCCAGGGTGACATACAGGGTGGTACCGGGTAAGCGGTAATTATTCAACACCTGGCCGGCACTGCGAATCGCCATCATTTCGGCATGGGCACTGGGATCATGTGCCTGGATCGGCTGGTTCCAGCCTTCAGCGATGAGTTGATTATCCTTGACGATAACTGCTCCTACCGGCACTTCACCCTGTTGTTCGGCTTTGCTTGCCAGTTGCAGTGCCTGTTCCATCCAGTGTTGATCGTCGGGGTTCATAGAAACTAATTTTGTCACGCAGCCGCAGAGACACAGAGTATGTTAACGAATGGGGTGGTTATCCAGGCAAGCTGCACGCTTCGTTTTAAAACCATTCATAAGCCTCTGTGGATATTTCCGCGCCTCCGTGTCTCTGTGGCAAAGACTTTTTATTCCCACTCTATTGCAAATAACCCTTTTTTATCCTTTATATTCAATGACTTATTTTCCAGTTAATTGATAACACCATAAAAAATACCATGCTCAGAAATTCCTTCAAAATACTTTAAAAAATTGCCGATTGAACACTTCTAGACAACACCCTAGGCCACCTTCCGGGCTTTGACTTCCAGGTGTATCCCCTCCTGCTCCTGCAGGTAATGGATCACCGTAAACAGGTTGCTCGCCTGGGGATTCCCTTTCGGCCCGAACATTCGCATGAGGCTCTTGCTCGATTTATCGAAGACCCGTGACAATTCCTCGAAGCCGATCGTGGCGTTGATATAGTCGCGCAACACCGACTTGCCGGTATCGACATCAGCGGCGAGCAGACATCTGACCCCTTCTTGCAACAGGGCCTTGCGAAACGCCGGATCCCTTTGGGCGCGCGCGCCTGAATGGTGTCCTTAAAATCTTTCGTCAGAGCCATCACTGCATCTCCAGCCATAGCATAAGAACTTCTTCCCTACGCAATGAGGCAACCTCTGTGATTCGCCCCTGATGGTAGCATTCATGTTACCTTTTGTATTGCACAATTGAGCCCAGCAGCGCAGGAATCGGGAGCTCATGACTCAATGCGCTCCACCCATACATATTTGCCAGGATCTAAGAGAAACTCTGATTAATTCAGCGTTTCCGCAGCACAAGACTGCGCCGCCATATTCAATGGCTGTTAAGCCATTGAATATGAAGAAAAAGGTAAAATCGCATTTTACCTTTTTCGTGCTCTGATCATTCACGGATGAATGAATCAGAGCTGCCCTTAAATAGTAATGACAGGCCTTGCGTATACAGTGCCTGTTTCAGGCGCGGTGTACGGTCACTTGCTGCGTTTCATTATGCAGAACACCGCAGGCACGTTCGACATCCTGGCTCTCACCGTGGAAAAGCAACAGAAACTTTTCTGCCCTGATCGCCTGTTCATACTCGTTGATACTTCCCCTGGGCACACCGATAATAAAAAGCGCAGTGCCAGGCAAACTGAAACCAGTGCCGATCTCAACGCCTTCCAGGCCGTGTACCATCATATTGACAATGGGGCCCGCGACCGCTAATGGCCCAAAATCAGGCTCCCAGAAAAAGGCTGAACCGCCCAGTCGATGCCACAAGCCGCTCCAGAAGCTGTCCTGCTGTCCCAGAAAGCGGTTATGATCGTCGATCCGATACAGGCCAACCGGATGATCCATGCCATGGCATCCTGCGGCGATGACCGACACCTGCCGGAGATCATAATCCACTGTTTGCAATTCCCCGAGGGCCTGCTCAACAGCATCAGGGTCTGTGTAAATCGAAATACAACAATTCTTTGTCACTATCGCTAACCTCTATCTGAATCCGTGACTTCAATGCGGATAACAGAGTGCACGATATTGGTTTCACAGTGGATTTTAAAAAATCTTAGCTTCACCCTTAGGTTAAGCGGGTATTTTTT
>Ga0114931_10000384_pt1 | contig 52669 bp, 53 predicted proteins | sample 2SBtaG_FD_89579 | JGI IMG/M metagenome (GOLD analysis project Ga0114931, IMG submission 89579) | Deep subsurface microbial communities from Kolumbo volcano to uncover new lineages of life (NeLLi) - 2SBTROV14_V59a metaG | ecosystem: Environmental > Aquatic > Marine > Volcanic | place: Kolumbo... | reverse complement strand
TATTGATGAGCCTGTTGAACCGGAAGCTGTGCCGGGCGACGCGCCGCCGCTTAGAGGATCGCCGCCTGAAGCTTCCCAAGCTCCTTGACTGCCTCTTTGAAAACTCTCTTTAGCGCCAGAAGTAAGTTTGGTGCCGATGTTACGGGCGGCTTGTCCGACAGCGCCCGCGCCCGCGCGCGCTATACCGCCAGCTCCAGCGGCGATACCCGCCGCACCACTTGCACCGGACGCTGCTCTACCCAATCCGTATGCAGTGGAGGCCGCCCCTACTGTTCCCGATGCCGCTTTAACCGCGCCGGAAGCACCCGTTGTGCCAGCCCTCACTCCACCAACCACAGCGCCTGCGCCAACAGCGGCACCGGCCGCAACACCTGCCGCCGTACCAATAGCCGCCCCAGCACCCAACTGAGGCGCACCGGACACAAGGCCAGCGGCAATACCGGGTATGAAAATGGCCAATCCAACAAGCGCCAACGCCGCAAGCACCACCACCATCGCATTTTCAAGCTCGATGTCCTGAGCGCTATTAAAGGCTGTAGTAAAATCGGCAAAGAAGGTTGATCCGATGCTGACGATAATCGCCAGCACCATGAGCTTTATCCCAGATGAGATAATGTTGCCGAGAACGCGCTCTGCAAGGAATGCTGAACGCCGCCACAGCGCAAAAGGAACAAGCACATACCCGGCGAGCGTCGTTATTTTGAATTCAATGATTGTGATGAAAAGCTGTATGGCGAGGATGAAGAAAGAAAAGATGACCAACAGCCAAGCGAACAGCAGAATGAGTGCATTGAGAAGGACGAATTCCGTAAAGAAATTTGTGATGGTAAAAGATTCTTGTATCTCCTCTAGGATTGGATGAGCTGCTTTTAACCCGCTTGCAGCGACGAACCCCGGTTTCATAAACTCTGCCTGAGAGAGACCAATGTTCGTTGCGCTTAACCCCAACCCAGCAAATGAATCGAAAATGATGTTTGCGAAGGATGAAAAGTTATTGATGATGAGGGCGAAGAATCCGACGTACAGCACCTTTTTAAGAAGCTGAGCAATAACATCCCGATTGGGATCAAGCGCCCAAAACAGACCGGCAAGCGCTATGTCAATCCCGACAATGATTGTAACGAGAAAGGCAACGCTGGGCTCTAAAAGACCGAACCCGCTATCTATATAGTTGATGAATATCGCCGTGAGGCGGTCAATAACATTCAGGTCGTTCATCACTCAGTTCCATCAATTGGGCGTGTAAGCGTCGCCATCGCCAATGAAGCGCGCAAATCGAGCGCGCGCCGCTTCGGCCGAGGTGGCGTGCCTAGCAGCGTCAAGCGCCTGCGAGCGGTACTGGGCCGCCATCAATTGTTGTGTCTTGGCGTTCTGTTGGGCTGTCAGTGCAAGGAGCTGATTGGACGCTTGTTGGGCCTCAAGCGCACCTGCCGCTCCCTGCGATACCGTAACCAGCTCCGTGATGAGCGCTTGGTCCTCGCCTATGCTCTCACTCACCGCGGCCTGGACGCGCATCGTTTGACGGTAGCCTTCCATCGAGTACAGCCACCGTTGTTTCGCGTCCTGGGCCAGAGCGTTATTGGAAACAAGCGTTTGATAGACGGTCGGATAGTATTGTTGATAGGCTTGTTCGGTCGCCGTGACGGTGTAGGCAATGCCTCTGGCCTGGCTCATCAACTGATTGATGCGGCTCAACATCTGATTGAGACGTTGGGTGGAGTTGAAGCCGAGGTTTTGCAAATTCTTGGCCTGATTGACCAACATTTGCGCCTCATGCTGAAGCTGCTGCACCTGATTGTTAATCATGGCGAGGGTGCGAGCGGCAGTAAGTATGTTCTGCGCAAAGTTGCTGGGATCAAAAACCACGTCGCCAACGCCGAAAATTGCCCAACTTGGTTGAACAGGAGCGATGGCGATTCCTGCCGCCAATGCAATAGCGGCGAGTTTTCGGCTTAGTGATCTTCGTCCGTGTCGAACTGCTGAATTAATTCGGATGCCCATTCCAGGTCCCTTTCTTTGAGAAAACGGGCCGCAAAGTCGCGTCCCTGTATTTCGGCGGAAAGGCGGGCAAGTTGGTGGTGATCTTCTTTTGAAGAGGCGGCGGTGAAGGCAAGAGCGACAGGACCAAGCGCGAGGTCGAAAAGTCGGTTTCCCTGTCGGCTTTGGAAGTAGTAATCCCGCTTCGGTGAAGCGTGAGCGATGATCTCAACCTGACGGTTGTTGAGCCCAAAGCCCGCATAGACTTTCTGCTGTTGCGGCTCTAAAGCTCTCTCGTTTGGTAAGAAAATTCGACTCGGGCAGCTCTCTATAATGGCTGGAGCGATGCTGCTCTCAGCAATATCGGTGAGAGATTGCGTGGCGAAGATGACGGATACATTGCGCTTACGGAGGGTTTTCAACCACTCGCGTATGCGGCCTGCAAAGGTGGGATCGTCGAGAAATACCCACGCTTCATCCAAGATTAACATCGTCGGCTTACCGTCAAAACGCTGATCCAACCGATGAAAGAGGTAGGTGAGGACTGGAAGGGTCGCCGTCTTCGAATGCATGAGTTCTTCCATCTCAAAGCACTGCACCGCGCCAAGATCAAGCTTATCTTTGTCGGCATCGAGCAATCGACCGTGCGGCCCGCTCAAACTGTAGGGCTGAAGCGTCTGTTTGAGGGCGTTGCTTTGAAGAAGCGCCGATAGGCCGGTAAGCGTTCGTTCTTCAATAGGCGTGTGGGCAAGGTTGACGAGGGCTGACCAAACCGTCTCTTTGACTTGCGGCGTGAGCGTCACTTCTTCATGGGTTAGGAGGTTGCAAATCCACTCCTGCGCCCAAGCGCGGTCATGTTCATCGTTAATCCGAGCAAGCGGCTGGAAGGCAAGGTCTCCGTCTCCGCCCAGATTGTGCCAGTCTCCACCCATACCAAGGGTCGCCGCACGAGCCGACCCGCCTTTGTCGAAGATGTAGACTTGCGACTCCTTATAGCGACGGAATTGCAAAGCCAGCAGTGATAGGAGTACGGATTTCCCCGCTCCGGTCGGCCCAACGATGAGGGTGTGTCCGACATCCCCCATATGGGTGATAAGACGAAACGGGGTCGCACCGCCTGTTTCTGCGACTAGGAGCGGCGGACCATCTAAATGGGTGTTCCGCTCCGGCCCGGCCCATACCGAAGATAGGGGGATCATATGGGCAAGATTCAGGGTGGAAACCAATGGACGCCGTATGTTCGCATACGCATGACCAGGCAAAGTTCCGAGCCAGGCGTCCACGGCATTCACGGTCTCGTTGATCGTAACAAATCCAGCGCCGTTCACGATGCGCTCGACCGACCGGAGTTTTTCATCAACTACGGCTGGATCTTCGTCCCATACGGCTATCGCGGCTGTGATATATCCGTATGCGACATGATCGCCCCCCAAATCTTGCAAGGCTTCATCGGCATCCGCCGCCTTATTGTCCGCATCCGTATCGACCAACACGGACTGCTCGTTGGTCATCACCTCTTTTAGAATCACGGTGATGGATTTCCTCTTGGCGAACCATTGACGCCGATATTTTGTGATCTCCTTGGTTGCCTCCGATTTGTCCATTGGAATAAAGCGAACCGCCCAGCGATACTCGATACCTAAATGGTTAAGCGCATCCAGAATGCCGGGCGTTGTCGATCCGGGGAAACTCATGAGTGTGACCACGCGCAAATGCGCATTGCCAAGCATCGGCTCAAGTCCACCCGTAAATGAACTGTCGGCCAGAATAGAATCCAAATACATAGGGATATCCGGCACGCTCACGGCATGACGTTTGGGTGAGACAGTCGAATGCAGGTAGGTAAGCGTCTCCGCGTCGTCCAACGGTTCCAAAACCGGAAGGATATTTGATAGCAGGTCTAACGCTCGATCGGTCTGCGTCACAAAAGAAGCAAGATAATCCCGATAGTCGAGCGCTCGCTTGCCGTCAGGCGTTTCGAGAAGCACGCGTTCGGCCCGGCTCACCCGATCTTCGGGCGGTAAATAGCAAAAAGTCAGATAGTTTTTTGACTCATAATGACGGCCTTCGGCCTCGAACGCACCACGACGCTCCTGGTCAACAATCCAAGACGCGGGGTCGGGCCAGTCGGAAGCTGGATACCCTAAAGTTTCGTGCCGCTCTGCTTCAAAGAAGAGAGCCCAGCCGCTTCCAAAGCGCTTCAAAGCATCGTTGATCCGGGCACAAACTGCCACCAGCTCATATTGTGTCGCGCTCTCCAGGTCCGGCCCACGAAACCTGGCCGAGCGCTGAAATGATCCATCCTTGTTGAGCACAATGCCGGGAGCGAGCATAGCCGCCCAGGGAAGATAGTCGGCGAGCCTTGCGGAGTTGCTGCGATATTCACGTAGGTCGAACATCTCAAGCCTCCATAAAGCTCTTGTGCCGGATGTGGCGCATGAGCACTTCCATGAATTGAGGGTCTTTTTTCGCAGCAAACACAGCGGCGGTGTGGCCAACGATCCACACTGCCGCACCTGCAATCCAAAGCTGAAGCCCAAGACCAATTGCGGCGCTCAGCGTGCCGTTGATGATGGCGACGCTACGGGGTGCGCCGCCAAGCATAATCCGCTCGGTCAAGGAACGGTGGAGGGGGATGACAAAACCGTCCATTAGACCAACGCCCCGCCCGTGAACGAGAAGAAGCCAAGGAAGAATGACGCCGCAGCGAAGGCGATGGACAGACCAAAGACGATCTGTATGAGCCGCCTAAATCCGCCACTGCTCTCCCCAAATGCCAAGGTAAGGCCGGTGATCGTGATGATGATAACTGCGAGAATGCGCGCGACCGGACCGGTGATCGACACCAGTATATTTTGAAGCGGTGTTTCCCAGGGCAGACCTGAGCCAGCGGCATAGGCAGTCCCCGTCCAAAGCGCAAATACTACAAATACGCTTACAGTTATGATTGCGGGTCTACCCGCTTCGATCTTCCGGCCCGTCATTTGGGGTGCTCCTTTGCGGTTGCTGCTGTGTTGGCGGCAGTCCTTCGGGGGAGCGGAGCTGGTAGTCGTCGTCCTTGAGGCCAATAACCTCACGAATAGTATCGACGCGGCGGGCGTCTCCACGACCTTTGATGAAAACGATTAGGTTTATAGCGTCGGCGATAAGGCGGCGCGGCACCGTGACCACAGCCTCCTGAATAAGTTGTTCTAAGCGGTAGAGTGCAGCGCGGGCTGAATTTGCATGTAGTGTAGCGACACCGCCCGGATGACCCGTGTTCCAAGCTTTGAGCATGTCGAGGGCTTCCGGCCCGCGGACTTCTCCAACGATGATTCTGTCGGGGCGAAGCCGCATGGTAGAGCGCACCAGGTCAGCCATTGAGGCGATCCCCGGCTTGGTCCGCAATGACACAAGATCAGGCACCGGACAGTGCAGCTCGCGCGTATCCTCAATAATCAGGATGCGCTCATTATATTCGGCCAACTCTGCGAGAAGCGCATTCGTAAGAGTCGTCTTTCCCGAGCTGGTGCCTCCAACAACAAGAATATTTTTCCGGTTGGCGACCGCCAGACTGAGAACACGCGCTTGCCATGGCGTCATGATCTGCGATTCGACATAATTCATCAGCGTATAAACGACACCGGCAGGTTTGCGGATTGCGAATGTCGGCGCTGTTACGATAGGTGGTAAAATGCCTTCGAAGCGCTCGCCAGATTCTGGTAATTCCGCTGAGACAACGGGATTGTTGTCGTTGCACTCGACATGGATATGAGACGCAACTAGCCGAATAATTCTTTCCGTGTCGGCGACGAGCATATCACCTGCCCTGACCCGGCCTTCACTGTGTTTGTCCAACCAGAGCGTGCCGTCCGGGTTGACCATGATCTCAATGACAGATTGGTCCTGTAGCGCAGTGCCGATAACCGGCCCCATCGCGGTTTGAAGCATGGCGCGTTGGCGGCTAAGTGCTTGGCTATTTGTCATTGGCCGGCTCCAAGTCCATCTCGAAGAAGTCTTCCTCGCGCGGCGAAATCTCGTCGATCACGTCTTGTACGATGCTTTTCCCTTCCGCCAAGCGCCGCGCCAGTCTGCTTGTGAATTGCTCGAAGCGCTCACGGCCTTTTGCTTTCGCCCCGGCCTGGTCGGAGACAGGAATCGGTGGTGTGATCGCCAACTGATATTGAATGAACAGGGCAAGCGCCTCGGATATGACCGTTAAATCTCTTTCGAGTTTTCCGTGCTGGCGCGTCATCCGGTCTAGTCGTCGGAGAATCGTGGCTTCGCGCTTGTCTTCGTCGGCGGTGACAAAGCTCGCAATGGCGGCATGGCCGATATGGGATAGCGGCACGTTGAGCTGCTTGGCACGCTGCCTGACTTTCTTGTGCAGATCCGCATCGAGATAGATATGGAGACGAGGTTTTTTCATCGGCCTAAATCATCAAATCGTCGTCGCCACCCCTAGAAAACCCATGGGCTCTCTGGATAGGTGTGAGCTGTTTCAATTGGTCAATCTTTTTCGTAACGGGGGGATTATCCACGTCGTCATCGAGTAGCGTTAAGGGGTCTTGCTGCTTGTCTTGGTCATTTCGGGTGGGTGCTTCTTCTAGAGCCGGATGGCGTTTTAAACCTCCCTCATCTTCGCTATCACCGCTGTTCCAATGATCCGCGCCATTGGATGCGGCCTGGCTCATAGCAGGCTTACGCACGCGGCCCGTCCAATCGTCTGGGCGCGGTGCCGGTCGATCCTCATAAGGACCATCTGGATCAGCATCCAATGTTGGCGCTGTCAGCATCCGGCTCATAAAATTTTGATCTTCGTAATAGCGTATTTTCTTAGCCTTGATCGGCGACAACCCCGAAACCATGACGAGCTGGTCGTCTGGCGGGAGTTGCATCACCTCTCCTGGTGTCATGAGCTGGCGGGCCGTCTCCTGACGCGAAACCATGACATGAGACAGCCAAGGGGCCAGGCGATGGCCTGCATAGTTCTTCTGTGCTCTGAGTTCCGTCGCCGTGCCCAGACCATCGGAAATACGCTTTGCCGTGCGCTCATCGTTGGTCGCAAAGGTGACGCGCACATGGCAATTATCGAGGATGGAATTATTGTCTCCGTATGCCTTGTCGATCTGGTTTAGAGATTGCGCGATCAAGTAGGCGCGAATGCCATAGCCCGCCATAAACGCCAAGGCTGATTCAAAGAAGTCCAGCCGTCCGAGCGCGGGAAATTCATCCAACATCATAAGGAGCTTGTGCTGTCGCGCTTTGCCTATCTCACCTTCTAGCTTCTCTGTGAGGCGACGGCCGATTTGGTTGAGGACAAGCCGTACCAGAGGTTTTGTGCGGCTGATATCGGACGGTGGCACTACCAGATAGAGTGATACCGGACGCTCCGCGTCCATCAGATCGGAAATGCGCCAATCGCAGGCGGATGTAACCCGCGCCACGGTCGGGTCGCGGTAAAGACCTAGAAAGCTCATGGCGGTGGAGAGAACGCCGGATCGTTCGTTGTCGGACTTGTTCAGAAGCTCGCGTGCGGCGGACGCCACCACCGGATGAACACGATGCACCGTTTCATTACCCAAATGATTAGTGCTCATCATTTCCTTCAGGGTGCGTTCAAACGCTTGACTGGGATCGCTTAAAAAATTGGCGACGCGGGCCAGGGTTTTTTCTTCCTCCGCATACAGCACATGAAGGATAACGCCCACCAAGAGTGAATGAGAGGTCTTCTCCCAGTGATTTCTCTTTTCGAGCGACCCTTCCGGGTCCACGAGAATGTCAGCGATATTCTGAACATCGCGAACCTCATGCGGACCTTTACGGACTTCCATAAGCGGATTGAACCGGGCGCTAGACCCATCGGTCGGATTGAAGAGAAGACAATGGCTAAACTTCGAGCGCCAGCCGGACGTGAGCATCCAATTCTCGCCTTTGATGTCATGTACCACGACGCTACCGGTCCAACTCAGCAAAGTCGGGATGACAAGCCCAACACCTTTACCGGATCGCGTCGGGGCAAAAGCCATAATGTGCTCCGGGCCGTCATGCCGCATATAGCGTTCATCAAGCCGACCAACAAAGGCACCGCTATGTTCAAACAAACCCGCTTTTTTGACTTCTGCGGCGCGCGCCCATCTCGACGATCCGTAGGTCGTGACGTTCTTGTTTTGCCGGGCACGCCACAACGACCCGATAATGGCAACGGCAATTCCAAAGATACCCCCGGCGGCTGCCAACATGCCCGCCATGTTGAACACCTTCGGAGCATAGGCTTCGTAGGCGTACCACCAATTATACAGCCGCCAGGGGTAATAGATCGGCATGCCGCCAACATGAAACCATGCCGATCCAAGAGCGCTCTGAAACCCAAGCATCGAGGCCGCCCATTGCGTCGTAACCCATGTGGTTCCGATCACAACGGCAAACACCACGATAATTTGGCCTATCAGGAATTTTGTCGGGGTCATTTTCATCAATCTCCAGCGCAGGAATGTCCCGTGCGCCTCGTCAGGAGAAAGACAAGCTCAAGTTTTTGTCAAGAATATATTTTCATCTATACTTACCTGTACGAAGTAATAATCACATTCAAACCAGTTGGATCAATTTCTATCCTACTAGAGCACGTTCTATACATTTGAAAAAAAGTTTGTTACTCTGGTGAAAATTTCCGATCAAATAGGCCCTGTCCAACTCGGCTTTTTGTGTTTTTGTACATTCGGAGGGAAATTCTGATTCCATCGGGGGGTGGCCGCTGCCTAACGGAGGTTTCTATGCGCTATATCATCCGCCTTCTATTCCTCACCATGCTCGCGTTCCCGTCCGTCGCTTTGTCAGCCGATTACGAGGTGCGGAAATTCGAGGAAACCCAGTGGTTCGTCTTCGACGGCACGCTCGATCATGGCTTGTTTGTGAACAGCGCAGACACGCCTCAATGTCATGAGATCGGAGAAATCTTCCTCTTCCTCGAAAACAAGGACCAGGCGTTAGACAACGACTTGCTTCAAACCGCCTCGCGCGAAGCGCTCGGTCATTACAAAGAAACATGCCAGTCTCTCGGGCAACGAGCGTCGGACGCCCGCAAAGTGATTGCTTTCCTTCCCAGCGAAACCGAACCAGATAATCGTGGACGTGTACCTTTGAGCGTCATCGCGCTAGAGGCGCTTATTACCCCCATCGGTTCAACGGACGGTCAGCCGAGGCTGGAAATTCGCCGGAACAACGTCGCCCAAGGGATTGCGCTTGAAAAACGGGATGAAGACTTGGCCGCTCAGCGTAAGGAACGAGAGCGCAAGGCGGCGGAGGACCGCGCGCAATGGGAGGCGGAAAGCCCCGATAAACAGGCAAAGAAAGACGCGGAAATTGCTGAAGCCCGAGCGAAGTATCAGCCACGGCTCGCCGCCAGTCTTCAATCAGCGCAATCCGCTGGGTGGCTTGATTGGCTGACAAGTGGCGACAAGGCAAATCTCACGGGCGCTTGGTCTGGCAGTCAGGCCCAATGTTCCCAGGAGGTCGTCATATTCATCGACCGAGACGGGAAAGGCGTTGTCGAATGGTGGCGCACTCAAGGCGCATACGGAATGCTCCCCTGGCGCAGCGGAACATGGGAGCTTCGGGACGGCACCCTAATCATGGCGCTGGACCACAAGGTAGAAAAATCCTTTATCAATAGCTCGCTGGAAGACAAGGACATCAATGAAACGACTCAACTCAACCTCATGAAGGTAACGAAGGACGAATTGCGCTTGTCCGTGCCCGGTACGATTTCGGATGGCCTTAGCGTTCTTGGTGCGGGTGAAAAACTCTTTGTTCTCTGCTCCAGGTAGGTTGTTAATGCCTGACCGTCAGCAACAGATCGTGAACGGCTAAAACCGACCCAAGGTAGTCCTTTGGGTATCATCCGGTACTTCGACTGCAATGGGCGCAAAAGGGGACATGACAAGATCGCCACCGCTTAAAGATTTGTGAAATCGAGAGAATCATGTGCACAATAAGCTGTTTAGCTGAATTCAGCCATAAAGCCTGATCTGATCAGCTATCCACAATTGGGAAATTGACTTAGAAGAGGCCGAACGACGCGGCGTAGCATCGGCTCTTATTGGAGAGAGCAAGATGGCCAATCGCCACGATCTAGTTGGAGAATCACTGTCTACAAATGGCTTCCAGGTCTCGCTGCCTGAGACCATCGACGTCATTGTTCGCGATTTCCCCGATGGCACGCTGGTCAAGAATGAGCGCAAACGCCTCCTTGAGCATTGGTTCGTCCACCTGTTTAGGGGCAAACTCTACTACTTGCGTTTGAAGGGTGGCGGGCCAAATGTGGAAGGCGGGCCTGTTTCTCTGAGCATGAGAGCGCATCCTTGGTTGTTGCGCGCGCGGCTCGAAGATGCAGTTGCAGACGTTTTCGAAGCCTACGAGCCGTTTCGGCAAAGGCCGTTCTCCTTCCTCGCGCAGAAGAGCGAATTGGTTGGCGAAGCTGCGGACATCGCTCGTATCAATCCGCGACTTCTTTCCGGCTTGACTGTGACGCCGCGATACGAACTGAGCGCGAAAATCTACGAGCCAGCAGATGGAGATATCCGTATCGGCGTCTTCGTCACAATCCGTATGCGGTATGATATTGACTCGCATCTGCCTGAACTCCAGTCGCATGGTGTAAGCCTTAGCGGGTTGCACGTTGTGCGTCGCAATCCGAAAGCTGGCGAAAAACGTCATCTGGGGCGGATCGGGTCGATCAGCGGGCCGACCTTGACCTTGGGTGAAGCGCGTGACGTTGAGACCGTAAAAGTCGGCGACGTAAAACTCGAAGGATCAAAGGAGAACTTCACCCATTGCCTATCGAGCATTTTGGGTGGGCGAAAGCACGCGTTCGACTCCGCACTTGAACAAGTCGAAACCCGCTATCGGCTCGGCCCCGAATTCGACAAGCGATTGGACGAGATGGGCTATGTTTTAGCGAAGAAGCCCATCCAACTCGGTGTTGGTGTAGAGGCGACTGTGGGTGAACGCATCGATCTTGAGAATACGGATGACGCGCCATGCATCTATTCGGCACCGCCAGTCGATTATGTCTATGACCGCACGGGCGCGAACAGCGCCCGTCAAGCATGGGATGGGCTTGTTCAATACGGCCCCTATGATCGGACCAGCTTCTCAACAAGAAGCCCTCGTATTCTCGTCGTCTTCCCGAAAGGTGTTCAAGGCAAGGTCGAAGCGTTTTTGGCCGCCTTTAGGGATGGCATGGGCGCTTCAAACCGCGCCTATGAAACCGGCTTCACAAAGATCATGGGACTTGTGAAGACCGAGTTCGTAATGTGCCCCGTCGATCTTGGCGGTGTAGCAAAATCTGCGGTGGCGCAGGCCTATCGTAGCGCGATTGAAGTCAAATTGCAGGATGACAGCAATCTTCACGCGGCCTTTGTGATTCTTCAGAACGAACATGCGACGCTGAGTGGGCTCTCGTCACCCTACATCCAAACAAAATCAATGTTAATGACGCTTGGCATCGCCAGTCAAGACGTGCGCATGGCGACTGTCAATCAACCGCCTTTCAGTCTGTCCTATACGCTGCGAAACATCGCCGTATCACTCTACGCAAAAATGAATGGTACGCCTTGGACTGTCCACCAAGATCAAAAAATCGCTGACGAACTCGTGATTGGCATGGGCTTCGCGGAATTGTCGGGGAGCCGCGTAGACGCGCGCCAACGGCATGTCGGAATCACTACCGTTTTCAGCGGCGATGGCACCTACATACTAGGAAATGTCTCTAAAGAATGCTCGTATGAGGAATACCCGGATATCGTCAAAGATTCGATGCTTTCCGTGCTGCGCGATATCAAGAAGCGCAACAACTGGCAGCCAGGCGATACTGTCCGCATAGTGTTCCACGCCCATCGGCCACTGAGGCGCGTCGATGTTGCAAAGATCGTTTTTGAGTGTGTGCGTGAAGCCGGATCAGAGCAGGATATTCAGCTTGCATTCGTGACGGTCACGCACGAGCATCCGTTCTTCCTCATCGACCGCAATGCTCAAGGAGTTGCGGTTAAACATGATTCATCGGAAAAGAAAGGCGTTTTCGCGCCGAATCGCGGCGTCATCGTCCGGCTCGGCCGTAACACGAGGCTGCTCGCCGTCAATTCTGGCGCATTGATAAAGCGGCAGTATACGCCCTTGCCGCAACCTCTTCTTATCAGCGTGCATCCGGACTCATCCTTCAACGATGTCGACTATCTTTCCGAGCAGGTCTTGAAGTTCACGAGTCTATCTTGGCGCTCTGTGCTTCCGGCACGCACCCCCGTTACGATTTCCTATTCAGAACGCATCGCCGAATTGCTGGGCCGTCTCCGCGAAGTTCCTGACTGGTCGTCTGTGGCGCTATCGGTGAAGCTCAAATACAGCAGGTGGTTTTTGTGACCGCCATTCTCACAAGTCCGACCGCGTCATTACTCGCCAGCGCTCGCAACTTGCTTAATGCGGGTGGCGATTTTCTAGACGTTTTGAGCGGTCTGGCCCTGCGTGTGCTTGAACGCGGGGGGCAATCAATTCCAGACGGGTATTTGCAGAAGACGCCAACTCCTGATGAGATGCTATTTCGAAGGACCCCCGTTTTGGCAGCTTACGGTTTCGTCCTCAGTCGTTGTGAAAGTGAGATTCGTCAGTCCTGGTACGACTCAATCGAACGTTTGCGCGGCCGGGAACCATTTCCGGGCGATGGTATATCGTTGGTTCACAACCCCGAAGAGGTATTGGGAATCTTGTCGGGGTTGGAACAGTCCGAGGATGACAACAGGGCTCATCGCGAATGGTTCAACAATCTGATGTTGCGTGGACTCAAAGAACGAAAATTCCGCACACCGATTTCACGCTACGCTGCAAAAATTGTGGTGACCCGCCTCTCAGCAACAGCGGCATACACTGCAAGCGCCGCCGTCGAAGTCGAAAGCGCGGATACGTTGCTGGCTGCGGCAATGACAATCGGCTTTGCGCCAGGTTGGACCGAAGCCTTAATCAGATTTGAGGAGGATCTTGCTGATCGTATTCTTTCAGTACCAATCGTGATTTCAACAGCGTCAGAAGCGGCGGCCGCGCTCGTTTTAGCGACACGGCTGATTGACAGCGTCACAGTGGGTAGGCGGGGTAGTGTCTCTCCGGTAGAACTGATCGTCGGCCTGTGCCGCCGATTTCCACTGTTCACGCGGCAGCTACAATCTCGTCACAACAGTCGGCCACCTCTAGAGGTCAATGACGAGTACGACGTACAAGATCTGTTCCACGGTATGCTGCGGCTCCACTTCGACGACGTTCGCGCAGAGGAGGTAAGTCCGTCCTTCGGCGGTAATTCGTCGAGGGTGGATTTCTTCCTTCCACGTGATCGGATCGCGGTTGAGGTGAAAATGATGCGTCCTAGCCTCACCCAGAAAGCCGTCGCCAAACAGCTGATCGAAGACATCGCCCGGTACGCCAAGATGGGCACGGTCGATACGCTCATTTGTCTCGTATATGATCCGGACTGTGCCTGCTCGACGCCACAATCCCTGGAAGACGATCTTGCCGAGAGTACAGGGCGCCTAGGCGTTCATGTCGTGGTGTGTTCTCAGGGGAGATAGTGGACTTGTTTTATTGGCCTGGCGGCCCAACCTCTAAATGTCATAAAATCTTGAGTGGAAGAGACAATCAAAGTCCTCTTTTGGGGTCTAAAAGCAGAGGGCAGTCTGCATCACTCGAAAAAAATCACATCGTTTCCCCTAATTCCTATTTTCCTTAACTCACGTAGGTTCTGCGGCTTTGCTGATGCGTTCCCACTGCCTGAAGGTTTCGACTGTATTGAGGACTGAAACAAGTTGAGCATTACTGCTCGGTATAGAATGAGCTCGGTTATTGCTTGTTGGTCCGAAGATCCGCAGACCAGATTTTGGTATTTGCATCCCAGCTAACTTATCGACAAGCCTTTTTGGCGGGTTATGTCCCATGATATGCCTCCCGCCGTAGCGCGTCCTGAGACCGCGTTATTTCGGGCGCGTTCCAAAACCGGACGCCATGGGACAAGCGTAAATTCTTTTGACTTCTCGATCACGGCATACTTGCCACTAACGAGTTCCAGCGGACGCTTGTAGACACCCGTTATTCGCTGGCCGGACTTCACCTCCGAATACGCCTTGCCAGTTTCTTGCGCGACTTCAGCGGCGACTTTGTTCAGTTCACGGCGCTCCAACAGCTTTATGAGCCCAGCCTTGTAGGCCACGGTGTACCCTGTGTCGTCGGCAAAGCCTTGGCTGACCAAATAGGCTTGGCGCTTTCTAAGGGCGCTTTCAGCCTCCGCGCCAAAGCCGGTGCTGCTGATCGCCACTCTATCTCGGTTGAGCAAAGTTCGGTCCAACCACGTTGCGCCGGTCGCATTTGCTTGGACCTCCAAAGAGAAATTTGACCTCACCGCAAGACTGACGGGGCTCCGGGCGACCTCTCGATTTTCATGATCGGTTACAGCCTCAAGATAGTTGTCTGGAATATCCCAAGACCCGTCCGCAAAGCGTTGTGCTATCTGATTTCGCCGCAACGCTTCCAACCGGCGAATGTGGGTACGGATGAATTCCCTCGACGCTTCCGGGTCTGCTTCGGCGTGAAACTCCGCGCTATAGAGACCATTCTTGTCGGCGGCGACACGAGCAATGGTGTGATCCACTTCACGCGGCTCTGCTTGTCGTCCTTCGATCTCGACAATTGACCCAGCTTTCACGCTCTCAACATCGGCCATCTGCCCCGCATCGACATAGTGAGCCTTGCCATCCAACCCATCGACGACGACGTAGTAGCGGTCATATTGCTCGTCCGAAAGCCCTTTAGAAATTACCCGCCCAACAATCTTCTTGTCTGCCTGTTCATCCGGGCGGAAAATCTCATGATCGGGAGTCAGATCTTCCCGGCCTATCCTTCTCATCTCCGCCTGCATCATTTTTATGATGTCGCCACGCTCTCCAAGTTGCCGCAAAGTCGGCTCAAGCTCGGGGGACAAGCGCCAGACGCCTTGCTCCGTTTTTTCGGCCAGGCCCATGTGCTCTAGTTTTTCCAAGCGCCTCATCTGAAGCCCGTGTTTGAACCGGCCATAGTCGGCTGGTGGCGGCGACCGCATATCCACCAGACCCCGCTTCTCTGCTCGGAGTAGCTGCCGATCAATGGAGGTAAAGCGATCCTGCTGCGTTTCCTGACGCAAAGATTCTTGTATTTCGTGATCTTGGCGGGGACCAAGTTCAAGAGTAGCAATTTCCTGTGCGCGATTGCGTATCCCGTGAGCGATATAGTCACGGGCTATAACAAGGTCTCTATTCGTCTCGTCCTTGCCCCGCACAATGACGTGTGTGTGGGGATTGTCCGTATTGAAATGATCCACTGCTACCCAGTCGAGTTTCGTTCCCAAATCAGTTTCCATTTGCGCCATGAGATCACGAGTGAAACCTTTCAGGTTTTGAAGCTCGTTGGCGTCTTCCGCAGAGACGATGAATCGGAACTGGTGACGGTCCCCCTTTGATCGCTCGTGAAATTCTTCTCCACTGACATCATCACCGGCTGCATTGTAGAGCTGACCCGGTTCATCCTCTTTCGACACGCCGTCCCGTTGGATATATCGCAAGTGAGCGGCAGCCTTCGTGGTTCCTTGCCCTGCGAGTTTTTGGCTCCGAAACTTGACGATAACGCGCCGCCGTCGATAGCTCTGAAACTTGCCTCCCTCGGAAGACAGGTAGCGACTTACCTTGTAGCCCTTACCGATATTCCGGCCGCTGACATGACCCGACGCCCTACCACGACCAAGAGAGAAACCGGGATTGATCCGCCCGGCCGCATTCAGCACGCGACTGATGAACCGCTTGGCCTGCCGATCACCACCGGAACGTAATTTACCGAGCCTTGGCCGAAACCTATCGTCCTTGTCCTTTGCCACCAGACGTTTCCCACACTTTGATAGAGCCTAAGTGCTTGAGCGATCTACTCTCTCTCGTTTTGAGCGGCCCTTATGTTCCCATCGAAGCAAAGGCTTAGCTATTTCCGAGCCGCAAATGCAGTGGGGTGGGTCGCTCAAAAACCGATGTGCAGACAATGACTAGGATGTGGCAAGCCCACATACCTTTAATCTTGCATTCCGCTCACCTTCAGCTCGCACATCCTCTCCTCCTAGTTCTCATTGCTGCATTTCACCGCTGTTGCGGCTCCGCTCTGCTGATCGTCGAATCCACATGGGAATCGCTTGTCCGATAATGTCGCGCGTATCCAGCGGTCCGAAATAACGGCTGTCGAACGAATCCGGCGCGTCCATGAGGGCAAAGAAATCGTACCTACCCAGAGCGATGCAACCTGTCCAAACGGGAAGTTTTCGACCTCGGTTATCCGCCTTCAAGGCCACCGCGATTGGCCTTCCGTTCATGGAAATCTGCTCGCCGTTCCGGCACACTTGATCCCCTTCGAGCGCCACAATGGTCTTAATGAGAGGAACATTTTCGGGAAGATAACCACGTTCTGCCGCCAGCGATTTGAAAGCGGGGGGCGTCGATACGACGACAAAACCCCCCCGTTCCAAATCTCTGGCGCTTGTCATCCAATAAAGCCCAACAGGTGCGCTTGCGCTTGGATTGTAGACAAGTTTCGGCGCAAAATTATGAACGAGAGGTGCAAGCGTTGCGGTGGCAGCGACAACGCTTGCTGTCAGGAGTTTTACGCGCGTCACGACCCTAGGGCTTCCTTTTCAAGTGTCCATGCACGGTGCTGGTCTTGCCCGTAGGGAAGCGCTTTCAGACCGCACTTGAGCCGGGCGTTCACTTGAATGTAATACCAAGGCGCAACGTCTGAGGGGTCGATGCCCTGCGCTTCAAGGGCGTCTATCAGCTCAAAAAGACGGTAGACGCGCGCCGGTCCATGGATGTCTACAAGAACCTCCGCACCCGGCGTGATACCTGGAACAAGATGTAACGGCGGAAACGCACCACCGGCGCGCAGGATAAAAAAGCGCCAATCTCTTGTGCCGTATTCATTGGCTTCCCAGCGCACATAGCCAAAAACTTGACCCGCTACGAAATATTCATAAGCGCGGCGGCGGTCCAAATCGTCCCTCAAGTGAGAACGGCCAAACCGGATATAATAGTTGAATTGCTCCGCGTCGAAATGCAGGAGAACGCGGGTGAGAAGTTCCGTCATCACGCTTCCCCTTCGCTGCTGTTCGATGGGGAATTTGAACGCCTTGGACGGTATTTCTTGGCTGTGGTGCGGGCGTTACTTTTCGACCATTCTTCCAGATCATCGACGTGATAAACGATCCGGCGACCATGGACCCTAAAGGTCGGACCCCGCCCCTCATGACGCCATCGGTCGAGCGTATTTGGTTTTAATTTTAGACGCCCGGCGGCCTGCTCAACCGTCAAATAGGGGTCTTGTTCTTCTTGTTTGGAACTCATTGTTCCGTCTCCACGCAGTCTTGATTGAATTTCTCCAATCAATTTCGCGGAGACTGGACCGTCGCGGCAGTGGCGAAAACGACACCCCCTAAAAACGACCCACCTATGATTCATGGAATCAACGGCTTACAGGGCGAAGCCTAAATCAGCGTCCGATAACCCTCGGTCATGAGATAATGGCCCCGATTGATGCGGCGGCGGACGCGGTTCCGTAGATAATCGTCCGGTGCGCGCCAATCGCGTTCAACGATACGAAGGCCATAAAGAGCGATAGCAATATCGCGGTGGCGCGCACCTGCCAATGAGCCATCAAGCGCTTGTAAAAATGCTTGAAATTTGACGCTGCGCGGGTGCGGCCTAAACAGATCGGGGACTATGCGACCCGTTTCATGTAACGAGAAAAGGCGTTCTAGCGTGAGAAGTTTGTGTTCTGAATGGTTCTTTGACTCAATCGGCAAGGCCAAACTTATGGTATTATGAAGCACGCTTTTTCCACGGCAGGCGAGCTGAATTTGCCGCCCGCCCCTGGAAAGAACGACATGCTCCGTGCCATCCGGTGCTGTGAGGACAGACTTGTCACAGTCGAGGTCGGACAGGCGAAAGGGCTCTCCGAATTCGCCGGGATTTAGTCCGTGGACAGACACCGGCAACACAAACGGATCGACTTGGCGCGTCCAAAAGCGCGGTACTTTTCGCGAATCTTCGAAGGGATCAGCGAAAAGAATAAAGACCCCACGGTTCGGCGGCGTTGGTGGCTTGAATATGCCCTCTAACCGTTACACCCGATGCCGTTTTGTGCGGGTTTTTTGGGCGGGTAAACGCCTTGCGGTAATCCTCTTGGTACTTTGGATTTCGACGTAATATCTCCCATCGCCACTGCTCACCAGTCAGCAATAAGGCGCCATCATAGGCGCTTTTTTGGGCCCAAGTTTCTTCACTCGGCGGCACGTATACCGACATCGCATAGACTCCCACTGCGACCTCGCAGAGTGTCTACGTGATGGACGAAAGCGCCCCTCCTGTTATGTTTTCGCCCCGAAAAACCTGTCCAAACGCGACCAACCTGCGAGTCAGGTTGATACAAACAACCGGCCTCGGCAAGCGAACCACTGAGGTCGGTTAAACTATAAGTAGTGGCCTACACAGTGAAAGCAAGAGTTTATTTGTGAAATACACACTCTGTATTTACATAAATCTCTTTTATATTTGACTATATTTAGATTATAGCTTTACGTTAATACTTCTATACTTATAGTCAAATCTGAATACAGAACATAAAATCCACAGTTGCACTTGCGTTCCGCAGCATGCACAACCGCCGACCCGCACAGTCATTCTTTCAAAAGTCCCCTGATGATCCATGGAAATGGGTAATCCGTCTGAGTAAACCGGTCCAAAAATAAGCGATCACAAAAGAGTGACGCGCTGTTGGAATGGGCGACTCTGCAATGTTTTAGCGGTCCTTTTGTGACTTCCGAGAAAAGGACGGAAGCGCCCCTCGGTGCGGAGGATGAGAGGCGCTCCCGCCTTTGTTTGGCCGTTTCAGCGGAACAGTTTCTTGATTTTAGCGGTATTGTCCGCGAGCGAGAGGCCCCCGTTCTTTGTGTAGGCTTTGAACGGGAAAGCCATATAGCCGGGTAACCAATCCTCCACCTTTTTGCGGCCTTCACTACCAGTCAAAAAATCCCGTATGACCTTTTTCTGAACCTTGCCCGTCGCGGTCACATTGCCGTCCGCAATGCGTTTTCCGGCGATCTGTTTGAGCATGGCGTTGATGACGGTTTTGTCCCGCAACAGGTCAAAGAAGGTATCTTCCGGCTGCCAATAATCCGCCATGCTGACGGTGAGATGGCTTCCAAGCGCTTCGACAACGGCGGTGCTCGCCTGCAAGGTCTCGGCCATGATAAAGGCCAATACGCGGTGCACGTCGCACTCTGGCAGGGTCAAAAGCTTAGCGAAGATCACCGCAACGCGATAGTCGTCGCCGTTTGCCCGCGTCACCGTGTAGCCATGCTCGGGCAAGTCCAAGAGCTTCAAGATCGCTTTGCGTTCCGCGTCGAAAGCAATTTGCGCCTTGCTCTCGGCAAGACTTTCTCCGATGGCTTCATTGGCCGCGCGTTGAGGTTCGGCCTTAATCTGCCATAGGCTTGATCCGCCAATGACGTGGGCCACCATGAGCAGAAGGGCCGCGCGCCCATTGCCTAAAAGCTGATCGCGCACGGCGGCATGGCGGTGCAGTTCGAGGTAATTCTGCATAGCGTTGGTGATCTCGGGGCGGCTGGCTTTGCCCACCGCGCCGGTCTCTCCGGCCTCCGTAGCGTTACGTTTCCGCGCCGCCTCTTTGACGGTCATATACCCTTCATGCACTTCCACTTCGCCCCGATGAGAAACCGAAATATAGACCCTACCTCCCTGCTTCTTGGCGGCCTTTTTATGCTCCCAAGTCTGGAAGCGCTCGCCGGTTTTGAGGATTTCCACCTCCGCCCATCCGCCCTCCAACAGCGCATCGCGCTTGGCGGCGATGGCCTCATTTTGCAGGGCCCAGAATTGATCTGGGTCGGCAAAATAAGAGCACTCGCCAAAGAGATCGGCAACGATTTGGCCTTTGTAGGTGTCGAGCGGGAACAAGGCGGCATCCGTGGAAATCTCGCAGCCGCCGAACAGCCATTGCTTCAACTGCCAAGAGCCCGGCGCGCGTTGCTCCGGGTCTTCGTAGAGCTTGAGCCATTCTTTTTGCTGTGCTTTTGATGCAAGAGTCAGGTGCCGGATGGTTTCAGCGTCGATATCTTCATTGCGGTAAGCGTCCCTGATTTTCGGCAAAAGATTGCCAAGAGCGAGCCGCCGCTTCACCATGACCTCGGTGACACCGAAAGTATTGGCAACGTCTGCGATGCTCCTTCCCTCTTTCACGAGCCGCGAGAATGTCTCGTATTGCGTCATGTCGTCCGGGTCCAGACGGGCGACATTCTCGATGATTGAAGCTTCCAAGGCGGCTGCATCGTCGCCCTTGTCCATCACGGCGCAGGGCAAGGGTTCAATCTCTCCTGCATCTTCGGCAGCCGCTTTGGCTGCAAAGAAACGCCGCCGCCCAGCGACGATCTCGTAGTCCTTTCCATTGCCGTTCGGTCGCACGAGCAAAGGCACGAGCACGCCACGCGCTTTGACACTTGGCAGAATGTCGGACACGTCCGGCGCTTGGCGTCCATGCCGCATGTTTTGGGGTGAGATTTTAAGGTTCGATAAGTCGATATGTTGTAACTGCATGGTCTGTGCTCCTTTGTTTGGGTGGGGGTTAGAACAGGTTCATTTGCCTGCGGGCTCCGTCATCAAAGAGGCCGATATCGAGCGGCTTTTGTTCACGGCGCGGGGTAAGTGGTGCTGCCATAAGCACCGCTAAACGGTCGTTTTGAGTGATGGGTGTAACGCCGGGGACAAGGGTTTGCTCCCCGGCGTCGGTGGGCTCGGTAACGAGTGGCAGAGGGGCTGAACTGGCCATGATCCAACCCCCTTACCGGCTCCAAAAGATGTGGATTTGCTCAAAGCCTGCCTCGATGGTGAACACATCGCCGCCAAGCTCCATGTCCCGGCCCATCGCTTCATAGTCGATGTAATTGACCAAGCTTTTGGGAATTTGGGTCGTCTCGCTGGTGAGTTCCTCTGCGAGATCGGCAAGGCTGCGGTATTCGCCTGCATAGTTGTCAAAGGCGGCTTCGGCCTCGCCCCTATCGCCGCAAAAATGATTGAGCAATTCAGCGCCTAACTTGCCGCGTTCCTCGATGAACTCGGCCAATTGGGCGGCTTCTTCTATGCCGCAATATTCGGAGATTTCCGTTCCTTCAAATCCTTCGTAGTCATGGATTGCATATTCTTCCGCATTCGGAATAGGTGACGCTTTCAGCATCGCCCGAATTTCTGCGTTGATCTCGTCAACGCTCTGTACCGCGTGAATCCACCGCCCGTGCAGGTGGCCGTTATTGTAGGCCGCAAGACAGGCCACATAAATTTTCGGCGTGTCCACTTGCTCCGTTGTCTGCCTATTAAGTTCCGCCATCACGATCCTCCGCTCCTAAAAGTCACACGCCTTTCCCCGGAAGCGGGGTGGGCGGCGAAATGCGACCGGCAGGCCCACCGGACAAGGCGGGACGCACCTCGCCCGAGGCCGGAACGGAGTGGAGGACCCGGAGCAAAGCGGAGGGTTGCGGGCCGCCGCGGTGGGCCTATAAGGGAGCGCCGCCCACCTCGCGCCACCGGGAAAGGAAAAACAACGTCGCCGCCCATAAGGGCGGCGTCCGTACATGCCCAAGGGGCATTGCGCGCAAGGGATGGAAGCCGAACGGCCGAGACCCGTTTACGGGGCTCGGTTCACGACAGCCCGGCCCGCCTAAGTGCGGGTGCGCCCTATTGGCTTGTCGATCTAGGCATCAAAAGTGCGCCTGCCCTCAGCGAAGTCGATAACGAGATTGAGAACCTTACTTCGATCACGCGGAACAATCCCCAGAAAGGCTTTGACAAGCTCTAGGGTCTGCCGCTCTGTCGGCCAGTTGGGCGAGTTTTCATATTCAAGTGGGTCAAAGAAAGCAAGATTGTCCTGATACCCTCCAAAAAATTCGCCAATTCTTACATCCAATCGCTTCGCGAGAAGATGAAGCTGGTTCGCCGTCAATTCCTCCAGGCCGCGTTCGGCGCGGTCAAGGTACTCGACGGTCAGACCTATAGATCCGGCGACATCTTCCTGATTCAATCCAAGAAGTCTCCGTGCGGTCAAAACCCGCTCGCCCACATACTCGTCAATGGTCAAAGTTTCGGGTGTAAAATTCGGCTGTGTACGACTCATACTAAATGCGCCTCCTATCCAAAATACCAAGGCCGTGGCCCTAGGCCTACGGCCCGTGATTCAAAAATCGCCAAGCGCTGGATTGCTCCGAGCCTTGGGCTTCCTCATTTTTATTATGGGGGCGGACCCAGCGAATGCCCTTGGCTGGTAGCCGGGTGTTAGCAACACTTCCAACGCGGGAGTGCACGACAGTTTTAGGCCGGAGCCTTGGACATAGTGTCGTCACCCGGCCATAGCCGAGCGTTGGAAGGGGTTGCTAAGCCCCACGATGCGCCTATGCGCGCACCGCAGATACAGGATACGCCGATGGCTGTTGATCGCAAGAACAAAGTCAAGTTATTGGTGGAATCCGTCGTGTTTTGAGATGGTTAGAATGCATCTAATATCGATTAATCTCTGCGCGCGAGATGAGCGCACACCCAAAGCTTGGTCAAGACGGGCCTCCGGCCCCCGCGAACCGCCGCTGTCGGTCTGGACCAAGCTTTGGCCGCCCGCTGGGGGCTCGGCAAGAGATCAATGAGGGAATCTATGTAATTTCTACACGCCATAAAACGCAGAAAAGGCGCACCGCCGATGCGGTGCGCCCTGCGCTGGAGCTGAGAGACTAACGGCTCCAGATGAGATTATGAACGCTCTCGTCGCCTTCGGTCTGCACCAAGTTGGCGTAGATCGCGGCCGGGAAGCTCGGGTCATCGAGCTTGAGAGAGACGTATGCACGTTGCTCACCGTTCTTGGCGGTGCGCTTCCAGCCTGCGCCGAGTTCGACGGTGCCGGAGAAGACCCGGTAGTCAGGGGCGGCCTCGTTTGCTTTGTGCTCGTCCGCGACGATCTTGGCTTTGACGTTGAGCGCCAGAGTGCGGATTGTGCCGGTGAAGCTGTCTTTGGTTTGAGTGAATGTGCCGATAGTAGCCATCTGTTTGATCCTTCGCTTGTTAAACCGCGCCCATCGCGGCCTTGATGGCTGTCGTAAGCCGGAGGACGAAGACGCCTGCACTGCGCAAGCAGCCGCAGCGTAAGCGAAGGACTGAAGGCCAAGGCTTTTTTGGACACGAAGTGTCATGCGCGAGGAATGGCGTAGCCAGGGGAAAAAAGGTGACGGCCAAGGTTGCCGGCGGAAGCGGACCCGGTAGACAAGCCGAGAAATCAAGGACGTTTGGGTGGCGGTGACTTTCGAAGGGGAAAGATGGCTGGTTACGTCACTTTCACACGGAAGATAGCACACCCACTACGGTCACATCGATCTAAGGGAGCGATCCGGCTCGGAACCATAGGCTGATTCAAAACGTCCGATGACTGCTATGAGAGGTCTTGAATATGCTACCCTTACAGCGCCAGCCGTGAAGGGCCTGGATGTCATCTTATAAGAAAAACGCTCTTGTTTACTCCTGAGCTGAATAGTACTCGATTCAATCGTAATACCGGCCATGTCCGTAATTGAAAGGTCAACATGCCCCTGATAAAGATGAGGGATATGGCTTTTGATACCGCGTCGAACAAATCCCTTAACAATTGTTGTATCTTCTTTCAGAACAACTTGTACATCGCGAATATAACTGGCGTTTTTCTCAGCGATGATGAGATTGATTGCGCCACTTTCGACAAAATCAGGGAGGTCCAACGCACATCCTGTTAAAAATAGCAACACGGTGAGCCCAAGAATACGTTGCATCCATTTAATATATGGGCGAAACATCAGTCACCTCCAATCTAAATACTCTGCTTACGAATTATATTTTCTGAAACGCAACTTATCTCAAAACAAGCTGCCGCAAGAAGTATACATCACCGACCCTCAATCGGAATCTTTGCAGCAATATCGCTGACATATATGCAACCTGCGTCAGGTTGACCCGTATGGGCATTATCGCGAATGATGTCGACGGCTTCGTCTAACTGGTTCACTTCACACACCAGCTCTACTTTGACTTCGGTGATGACCTTTTCTCCAATTTCGATGGAGTACTCTTGCTCCTGGGAGTCGAGCGCTTTGAGTATTCCCTTGACATCAATCACCGAAAGGTCTCGAAAGCCCGCCTTCTTTAACGCATGGATGACATCGGCGACGCGATTGCGGTGAATGAAGGCTTTGATCTCTTTTAGAGCAGTCATTTTTCTATCCTTGTTGAACGTTATTCAGCCGGTTGCGGCACTGGTTTTGCTGATGGCTCAGCTGCCGCAGCGGAGCGTCGCGTTTCCATCCACTCGTAGAGCACCGGCAGCAGCACGAGCGTCAGGAATGTAGACGTGATCAAACCGCCGACGACGACAGAGGCCAGCGGCCGCTGTGTTTCCGCGCCAACCCCGCTTGAAAGAAGCATCGGGATAAGTCCCAATATCGCCACGCTGGCCGTCATAAGCACGGGACGAAGCCGGAGCTCTGCGCCCTGGCGAACTGCGTCAGAGGCCGTCAGTCCCTTCTCTCTCAATTCGTTGATGAACGAGACCAAAACAATGCCGTTCAGCATGGCGACACCGAAAACGGCAATAAAGCCGATAGCGGACGGCACGGACAGATACTGACCGGTGATAAAAAGAGCAATGAGACCGCCGATTGTGGCAAACGGCACATTGGCAATAATCAGGGCCGCAAATTTGAACGAGTTGAAGGCTGTATAGAGCAGCACAAAGATAAAAAAGATCGTCAGCGGTACGATCACCGACAGCCTATTGAGCGCACGCTGCTGATTCTAAAACGCTCCGCCCCATTCGATCCAGTATCCCGGCGGCAGCGCGATTTGTTGTTTGATAATCTTATTCGCATCGTTTACAAAACTATCTACGTCCCGGCCACGCACATCCATTTGGATCACCGCATAACGCTGCAATTGCTCGCGCCGAACGAAGGAATAGCCCTCGGCAACCGTAACGTCTGCCACCCGTGACAAAGGTACAATCGCACCATCAGCGGCACGCAAAGGAATGTTGCGGATCGCCTCAACGGAGCCCTTGGCGTCATCTTCAAGGCGAGCGGTAATATCAAACCGCTTTACACCGTCGATCAACGTGCTTACGGGCTCGTTGCCTATCCCCGTGCGCACAACGGTTAAGACGTCATCGGCGTTCATGCCATAGCGGGCAAGTTGCGGACGATTGACCTGAATGCGTACTTGCGGTTTGCCGATATTGGCTTCCAACGAGAGATCGGCGACCCCCGGTACCGCGGCGACCACGTTCTTGATCTCCTGGCTGAGCCGGTCGAGTTCGCCTAAGTCTTCGCCATAGAGCTTGATGGCAAGTGTCGCCCGCACGCCCGAGATCAACTCCTCTACCCGCATCTGGATCGGTTGGGTAAAGGCGATCACGGCTGTGGGGACAACTTCTTCCAGCGTTTCGCGCATCGCGTCTGCCAATTCTTCGATGGATCGATCCGATGGCCATGTATCCGCCGGTTTCAACGCTGTATAAATCTCCATGTAATTGACGTCGGCGGTTTCTCCTTTTTCCGCCCGACCGATCATAGCCACGGTCGTCTCCACTTCCGAGAAGTTCGAAAGGGCATTTTCGATGTCCTCAGAAATCTTGATCGAATGATCGAGCGAGGTGGATGGTATCGATGTTACCCGCCACATGATCGAGCCTTCCTGAAGCTGCGGCATGAATTCCTTGCCCAGAAACGGAAACAGCCCAAGGCTGACCAACAACAACGCAAGTGCGGCGGTAACAACGCGTTTCTTGTTGGCAAGCGACCAGGCGAGCAGTGGCAAATATCCCTGCTTGATCCAGCGAACGAGTAGCGTGTAGCGTTCCTCTTTGGGCTTCAAAATCAAAGCGGCAAGGACAGGGATGATTGTCAGTGTCAACAATAGCGATCCCGCCATCGCGAAGCTAATGGTAAAGGCCATCGGCTTGAACAATTTGCCTTCCAACCCTTCCAGGCTGAACAGCGGTAAGAAAACGACGATAATAATCAAAATGGCGAAAGCGATGGGATTGGCAACCTCCCGCGCCGCCGTCAAAACAGCCGCCGTGCGGTTAACCTCACCACCCTCGGCTTTGCGCTCCGCCATAATTCGGAAGGCGTTTTCCACCATCACCACGGCGCCATCGACCATCATACCGATCCCGATGGCAAGCCCCGCCAGTGACATGAGATTGGCGGACAGGCCCGCCTGACCCATGAAAATAAACGCGATGAGCATGGCCAGTGGCAGCGCCGTGATGACGACGAAGGCGGAGCGGAGTTCCCCTAAAAACAAGAACAAGACGATGGCGACCAGTATCGAGCCTTCGATCAAGGCTCGTTCCGCTGTGCCCACAGCCTTTTCCACAAGCTCCGTGCGATCATAGATCGGCCGAAGGGTGATGCCCTCGGGCAGTGCTTGTTCAACGATACTCAGTTTGGCCTTCACCGCATCAACGACGTTTTGGGCGTTTTCACCGATGCGGGACAGTGCCATACCCAGCACCACCTCTTTGCCATCTCGGGTCACAGCGCCAAAACGCAGCGCGGGTGCTTGGGTTATTGTGGCAACATCGCGCAAATAGACCGGCGTGCCATCCTTAACTTTGATCACGATATCGGAAATGTCACGTTCGCCCTCAACCAAACCAAGGCCGCGCACAAGATATTGCTCTGGACCCTGATCGATGTACTGACCGCCAACCTGACGGTTGTTGGCCTCAATCGCTTCGATAACGTCTTTAAAGCCCAACTCATATTTGATGAGCTTGAGCGGCTCAAACTGCACCTGATATTGTCTTTCTTGTCCACCCCACGACGTGACGTCATCCACGCCGGACGCGGTGCGCAAGATGAGCCGCACACTCCAATCCTGAAGCGTTCGCAAATCCATATCGGTGATGTTCTCATTGAGCTTCTCGTCGGTTCGCTCCAAGGTGTACCAATAAACTTGCCCCAAGCCGGAGGCGTTAGGACCCATTTCCGGGGTGCCATACCCTTCCGGAATACGGTCGCCGACCTCCGCCAACCGCTCCATAACAAGACGACGGGCAAAATAAATGTCCACGTCGTCCGCAAAATAAACCGCCACATAAGAAAGCCCGAACAGACTGACCGAGCGAATTTCCTGCACACCGGGCAAGCCCGCCATGCCGGATTCAACCGGGAAGGTGAGCAGTTGCTCCACATCCTCGGCCGCCAGTCCCGGCGATTCCGTGTAAATATTAACCTGAACCGGCGTGACGTCGGGAAAGGCGTCGATGGGCACGGTCGTTACCGCGCGCCAACCGAGAAAAGCCACAACGGCAAAGGCGATGATCGCAAGAAACTTGTATTGCAGCGACATTTCCACGAGCTTGTTTAACATGAGTCTATTCCTCTAATGCGCGTGGCCTTCGCCCATTTGTGATTTGAGAATGAGCGACTTGAGAAAAAAGGCCTGGGTAACGGCGATCTCCTCACCGGCCCTCAGGCCTGCATTGATTTCAACCCAGCCACCTCTGTTCGCGCCTGTCTTTACAGATTGAGGATGAAGTTCATCACCCTCGACCTTGAAGACGGCGGATGACCCTTCCATCAGCACAACAGCGCCTTCGGGAACGGCGAGCACCGGCTCACCTTGACCTATCTGGATGGCGACATTCACGAACTGCCCTGCATGAAGTTCGTCTTGAGTGTTGCCGACCTCGACGCGTACCGGCAGGGTCCGGGTCGTTTCATCAAGTCTATGGTGAATTTGCACCACCTCGCCATCGAGCCAGTGTTGCCCATTCACTTTGACACGCGCCGGTGATCCAATTGTCATGTGCGCCGCTTGCTCCGGGCTGAGCTGTGCCTCGACCCACACACGCGTTTCATCGCTGATCTCGAACAATGTGCGGCCGGGCTCTGCTAACTCGCCAACAACAAAATCGTCTTTGACAATTGTTCCGTCTTGCGGGGCAAGGAGGTCAAAAGCGCCTGTTGCTTTTGAGGCATCCCCGTCCTCCAGAAAAGCCGCCACCTGTTCCGGCGACATGCCATAGGCCAAAACCGTTGCCTGAGCTTGCTGGGCGGCCACTTGGGCCTCCACATAACGTCGCTCGGACACAACATCGCGGCCAAGCTTTCTAACCCGATCCCATTCCCGGTTAGCGACGATCAAATTGCCTTGAGCCTCAGCCATTTCCACGCTGGAAAGCGTCGCCATCGGCTGACCCGTCATGATGGTTTCGCCAAGTCGGATGTGACGCGTAACGACTTGAGCGGCGATGCGCGGCGCGATCTGCGTGGTGCGATAAAGGTCAAGCGTAACCTCTCCCGGTACGGTTACTTCTTCTGCTAGCGCGCGCATACCAACCTGCGCGGTTTCAACGCCGTTGGCTTGTCTTTCGGATGCGTTCATTTCCAACGCCCCTTCTTCGTCGTCATGCTCTTCACTTTCATCATGTTCCTCGCCGTCGTCGTGATCTTCCTCGCCGGATGAGACGGCGTTAACTGCCACGGCGTCATCAGAAAAAACGTACGCGGATAGCTGAATGAGAGAGCCCACACCTATAACGGCGAACGCGGCGATAATGATCAGTTTCATTTTGTTGTTCACTGTATATTCTCCACCCATTCGTCTACCGCGCCTGAAGCGTCGAGCCAGTTGAACCAGGCACTCCACAATCGTCCGCGAAGCTCCGAAGAAGCGATTTCAGTAGCAAAGGTTTGATTAAGTTGGACCAGATAATCGACCGCATTTATTTTGCCAGCCTGCCACAAACGTTGTAAAAGCAGCCGCTGCTCCTCCAAAGGTTCAGCACCGCCTTCCCGCCAGTCTTTCCATGCCGCCGCTACGGCCAAATAACGTTCGTGACTTGTGCCAAGACGCGCTTCTGCGCGTCGGTAAATATCGCTATAGCTTTGCTCGGCGACGATCACGTCTGCACGTGCTGCGTCGACTTCTGCGCGAAATGAATTTCGTATCGGCAGAGGAATCGACAGCCGAAGCCCAAGAAGTGACGTGGCCCCCTCTTCTCCATAGCGGACGCCCAAAGTCGGGTCGGGCACGCGGTTTTTACGCGCAACCTGTATACGCGATCTGAACGTCTGTGCTTGCGATCGGGCGAACCGTAGTTCTGGAAGCTTCTCAAGACGCGCTACATCAGGTGGGGGCGGGTTTTGTGATGGAACACCCTCCATCCTCGGCCATAGCGACCGTTTTTCCCCCACGATGGCAACCAGGTTCTCCCGCGCTCCAGCGAGATCGCCTTGCGCGGTGGTTCTGTTGACTTTTGTCTCCGCCAGCGCCAAGCGAGCCGTTAGCAATTGGGTTTTTGGGAGGTCACCCGCTCGATTTCGCCGCTCCGCGAGCCCCAGAAAGTCATAGTTGAGTTCGACACGGCGCTTGCTAAGCTGAAACACATCGAGGCGCGCTTGATGTTCAGCAAGCCCGGTCAACAACTCGGTCAAAAGGGATTTTCGAGCAATATCATAGGTCGCTTCGGCTGCTGTGACTTCGGCCTGAGCGACATCTGCGCGGGCGCTTCGCTTCCCTGACCAATCAAATGTTTGCGCCAAGCCGACTTGCTTTGTCCGCACTTCGGCATCTTCATAATCAACTTCCAGTTCGGGGTTATAGAGTGGTCGTCCCTGACCGCGCGCCCGAGCACGCGCAGCATCGAGTGCTGCCTGCGCCGCCTCCAATGCAGGATGTCCTTGCACAACAATCTGAATAAACTCACCGAGAACGGGCTGCGGCCGCGCTTCTGTCGCAGCTTTCGCAGGCGAAGCAGGCAACACAGCCCACGCGCCCATCAGGTAGGCGCTCACAAGCGCCAGATAGACTTTTCTCATTTACTGAACTCTCTTTAGATAAGATGCGTAGACCGTCGACGCTCATCGCGCGCCGCGGATCGATACTCATTCTGCTGGGAGTTCAGACTAAGGGAGGGGGAACGGGTGGTCCGGGATCGGTGTTTTTCGTACCGTCGGCTGAAGGCGGGAGGAGCTTTGCCCCGATCAACAAGGGCATTGGTGTGAGGGCAAGGGAACCGTCACACATATGGTGGAAAATTTCGCAACTACTACAGTGAGTACCGCAACCTACCGCCAATTTATCGAAGTCTATGTCCGACTGCGCATGAATTTCCGACGCTTCCGAATGGCTATTGTCGAGAACCACCACATCAACGGTCGGCACTGAGGTGACAATTAGCAAAAGAAGGTATGTCAGAAATCTCTTCATATAATTGAAACGTACCTTATAGTCGGTGTTTACGGCGCTGCCTGACCCTCAAGCAACATTATTGGGAATGGTAACTTGTTCCTCTTAAACCTTCGCTAATACCTCGAAGCGCGCCACAAATAAAGAAAAAAGACTCGCGACTGTTGATGCACCTTACCGGATGGAACAAACTCCCATCGTCGATACCTCACTCGTCATGTTCTCAACCACTCAATTTCGATCATTTGCGCCTGTTCTCGATCTTATGTTGGCGCAAGTCATTCCATGCCCCGCTGGTCAGTGGCTATGCATAGCACGTTCTGCCGCCATGCTTTCAGCCGCATCGGTTAATTGGCGCTTCGTTTGCTTCATTTTTCCTTGGCGTAGAAGTCTCAAGGCATTGGCGACCACTAGGAGCGATGCGCCGACATCCGCAGCGATAGCGCCCCACAATGTGGCAAATCCGGCAAAGGTCAGGACGACGAAGACGCCCTTGACGCCGAGCGAGAAGACGATGTTCTCGCGGATGATGGCGAGTGTCCGCCTGGAATGACCGACGAGCCACGGCAACTTGGCGAGGTCGTCGGTCATGAGCGCGATGTCTGCGGTCTCGATCGCCGCGTCGCTACCCATGGCGCCCATGGCAACGCCGAAACTCGCACGCGCCATCGCTGGGGCGTCGTTGACGCCGTCGCCGACCATCGCGACCGTGCCGTATTTCGAGACCAGCTTTTCCACCGCCGCGATCTTGTCCTCGGGCAGCAGCTCAGCGTGGACCTCGTCGATGCCGACCTCGCGGGCGATCGCCTCGCCGGTCGAGCGGTTGTCCCCAGTCAACATGATCAGATGAGCAATGCCGAGTCCCCTGAGGGACTCGATCACGCGGGGGGCGCCTGGTCGGACCGTGTCGGCTACGGCGATCAGCCCGCAGATGTGGGTCTTGTTACCGATCACCACGACCGTGCGTCCCTCACGCTCGAGCGCCTCGGCGCGCTCGCTGACCGCCGGCGTCTCTTGACCGCGCTCCAGAAGGTAACGGTGCGAGCCGAGCCAGAACTCCTCGTCCCTGAAGCGGCCGGTGACCCCCTTGCCAGGGAGTACCTGAGCGCCCTCGGCGGGTTTCGCGTCCACGCCGATTTGTCCGGCGTAGTCGACGATCGCCTGCGCCAGCGGGTGCGTGCTGCGCGCCTCGAGCGCGGCGGCCCGCTCCAGGAGTTCCTGCTCCGTGTGCCCGTTCAGCGGCACCACCCCGACCACCGCCGGCTCTCCGCGCGTCAGCGTGCCGGTCTTGTCGAAGGCGATGGCCCTGAGGTGGGCCGGTTGCTCGATGTAGGTGCCGCCCTTAACCAGCACCCCCTGGCGCGCGGAGGCCGCCAGCGCCGAGACGATGCTCACGGGCGTGGAGATCACCAGGGCGCAGGGGCAGGCGATCACGAGCAGGACGAGCGCTCGGTAGAACCAGTCGTCCCACACACCACCGAACAGAAGGGGCGGCAATAAAAATACGGCGATGGCCAGCACAATGACCGCGGGCGTGTAGACGCGGGCGAACTTCTCGACCCATTGCTCTGCACTGGCGCGGCGGCTATGGGCCTCCTCGATAAGACGAACGATGCGTGCGAGCGTCGTGTCTTCGGCGGCCTTGGTGCTCTCGACCTCAAGCGCCCCCTCGCCGTTGATCGTGCCGGCGAAAATCTCCGCGCCCGGCTCCTTCGAGACCGGTACGCTTTCCCCGGTGATCGGAGCCTGGTTGACGGCGCTCGTGCCCGAGGCGACGCGGCCGTCGAGGGCGATCCTCTCCCCCGGCTTGACGACGAAGCGGGACCCGACCGGCGCCTCGGCCGCCGGGACCTCCCGCTCCTCGCCGGAGTTTAGCTTCAGACGCACGACCGGCGGCGCGAGGTCAAGAAGTTGGGCGATGGCGCGCCGGGCCCGGCCAACGCTCCAGCTCTCTAACAGCAGCGACAGGGCAAACAGGAAACTGATGGCCGCGGCCTCGAACCACTCGCCAATTCCGACGGCGCCGGCGACCGCGATCACCATCAGCAGGTTCATGTCCGGCCGCATCCCGCGGGCCGCGTACCAGGCCTTCACGACCACGAAGCGCGCGCCGAAGCCGATGGCCAGCGCGTAGGCGACTACCTCCGGCAGCGGCATCGGCTGTCCGTCGTGCCCGGCGAAGAGTCTCAAGGCCTCCGCAAAGCCGCCGGCCAGCCAGACATGCAGGGCCAACCCGGCGAGCACCGAGAGGCCGCTCAAAGACGTGAGCCGGGCCTGCATGTGATGGTGCCGTTCACTCGCCCGCATGCTCTCCTCGTCATCCTCGTGCCATTCCACGGCGGTCATGCCGGTCCTGCGCACGGCTTCGCGGACTTCCTCAGCCGAAATCCCCTCGGCGCCCTCGAGGACCATCATGCGGCCATTCAGGACATCGAAGGCGAGCCTGTCGTCCCCGCCGACGAGCGGACCGACCTCGCGCCGCAAGGTCGCGACCTCCTCCATGCAGTCCAGGCCTTGTACCTTGAATGCATAACGATAATGGCGGTAGGTGGCGGACTTGCCTGCACTGTCGCCATCCGCTGGCCCTGCGTCGCCTCCGCCGCAACAGGAGTCCCCGCCCAGAGAATCGGGAGTGGGTCGGGGTGCGCGATCGTTTCGTTCCGCGGCTCTCTGGGACATGGGATCTCTAACCTCTTGGCAAGGGCAAGACTACGCTGGTGAAATCCGACCCAACAGCCCTCGGCAAAGGACGGAGAGACGTCGCGCCTGGAACGGGCCGGAAGATCGTGTTATCTGTAACCTAATAGCTACAGCTACTAGAGGTTCAAGGGAAATTTTGATGACGAACGACGAATTTACGATCGGCCGCCTGGCCCGAGAAACCGGATGTAAGGTCCAAACAATTCGCTATTACGAGGAGATCGGCCTGCTACCAACACCCCCGCGGACTTCGGGCAACCACCGGGTCTATGACGACCAACATGTCGAGCGTCTGTCCTTTATCCGGCATAGTCGTGAACTGGGCTTTTCCCTCAATGCTATTCGGGAATTGCTCACCTTGAGCGACAATCCCGATCAACCCTGCGAAATTGTTGATCGGATTGCGAAGACTCACTTGGAGGAGGTTGTGGAAAAGATTGCGCAACTCACATCGCTAAGAAACGAACTCGAACGCATGGTCAGGCGATGCAAAGGCGGACGTATTGGCGAGTGCCGTATCATCGAAGTCCTAGCCGATCATTCGCATGCGCACTGTTTGACAGACCACAGCGCATAGCGACGAACTATTAATGCGGTCATGACGTAATATTACTCCGCCATCAAACAATTCAACCTTCAAGAATAGAGCTTGAACCTATAACGACTGTAGGTGTGATACTGCCCTCTTTCTCTCTATCAAGGTTAGGAGGACCATGTGATGTGCACATTATTTGCCGTTACCTTGGGTGCGATTTCGGCGCTGATTGTCATCCTCCTCGTATCGATAACCTGGCCGCAACATCGTATATGGCCGCCGAAAGAAGGCAGTCGTTTGACTTTCTCTTTCGTATGGCTACTGACCATTTTTGTGTTCGGCGATCTCCTTATTTTAGGCATTTTGGACTGGAATCAACTCGGTTGGCCAGGAAACATTCACCTTTTCGCTGGTGGCGCACTTATTGCGGTGGGGAATGTTCTTGCCTGGGTCGGCGTTCACCAACTTGGGGTATTAACTACATCTGGCGGACAGGGAGAAATTATTACAGGGGGGCTCTACCGCTACTCGCGCAATCCGCAGTACTGTGGCGACATTCTCATCTTGATTGGCTGGGCGATCATGTCCGCTTCCGCCTCCGTGTTTATCGCAACGCCGCTCGCAATTAGCGCGTTAGTACTCACGCCTTTCGCCGAAGAGCCCTGGCTAAAGGGTCGGTTCGGGGAGGAGTACACAACATATGCGCGACAAACACCTCGCTTTCTCTATCTTTGAAACACCATAGGCACAGCCACATATAAACCCCCATCGAAGACCAAAGTTTTTTGTCTCTCGAGGAATGGCGTAGCCGGGGAGAAAGTTGATGGCTAGGGTTGCTGGCGGAAACAGACCCGGTAAACAAGCTCTGGAAATCGAGAACGTTTGGGTGGCAGTGACTTGCGAAGGATACGGACGGTGGGATTCGGCAATTGGAACCAGAGACCGTGATACCAGAAAGATGCAGTCATGCCGGAATGTTCATCGGAATTTTTAGCCCCGGGAAAACCGAAGTGAATCAGCGACCCCGCCAATCGCAAAGCCTGCCCAGCAAACAGTAGTCAAAATGCAGATAAGACTTAAAGTCGTATGATGGTACAATGCATCCCGGAACTGCAATTCTGGAGTATTGAGACGCTAAAGACAGTGTAATTTGGGTACTTTCCGTTAACTGGCGCTTAGGCTGCGTCACGTAATATTGAATAAGTAATTGCAGAACGGTTACCACTTTTTTCTTGTTACAAGAGACACAGGCTGCTAAACATTTTCACATGATATCATTTCGTAAAATTCTGTTGCAGCGCATCGCCCTGGCGGCATTCCTCCTGGCGGGTCTGCTCGTACAGGCACAAGTGGTTTTTGCCTGCGATCTTATGGGCGGTGCACGCCAAGCCCAGTGTTGCTGCGGAGACGAATTGACCACGGGCTGCGAGATGGGCGGCGGCTGTGCGGCACTCAATCAAGTCCAGGACAATGCGGATTGCTGCGTTATTTCTGTTGACGCCGCTTCCGAAAGTGCGACGACCGTTACTGTTTCACAAAATCCCTCGATCAATCTGTTGAACGGACCACAACCACCACCCATCGCTCTCCTTGCCACAAACGACAACAAAAGTTCCTTGCCGCGAACGGCCACGACAAATTTCATCATTTCATATAGTGCACCCATACGGGCAAACATATATTTGTCGACCCGACGCATCCGAATCTAAATCACATCTCCAAATTGATAAGCACATGAACATGCGTGAGTCCGCTCACGCGCTTCGTGTATCATTCTCAATTCTATTGGAGATGTTCCATGGCTCCAACCATTTCTCTCACGCATCTTTTTGTATATCTAACATTCGGTTTTTTCGCGAGCGCCTCCGCTCAGCTACTGGCGGCCGAAGCCGATCCGTTCTTAGATACGAAACGGCTTACGCAAGCGCAATTGGTTGAGGCGACCCTAACCTTCAGCCCAGCGCTGCCGGCCAAACGCGCAAACTGGGACGCGGCGCGGGCGCGGATCGAGCAAGCGCTGGCGCTGAGTGACCCCACAATAAGTTACGGTCTGGCGCCGAACACCATCGGTACGCGCGGCTTGGATACAGGTCAAAAGTTTGAATTATCACAACAGCTTCCATGGCCAGGCAAACGCCGCCTTCGTGGGGAGATCGCCTCCTATGAGGCCGATGCCGCGCGGGAAGATGTGGCAACGCGGCGTCAAGACCTCATTGCCGCAGCGGAATCACTTTTTGCAGATTGGGTTTTTGTCCACGAGGCGATCCGCATTAACACTGCCAATCAAATTTTGTGGCAAGAGTTCAGACGCATTGCCGAAGTTAAATACGCGACCGGCAGCGCCACAAAACAAGACGCTCTACGCGCGCAAGTGGAGTTCAGTTTACTGGAACATCAGGCTATCGTGTTGGAACGGCGGCGGCGCGAGGTCTTGGCTTACATCAACGCATTACTGAACCGCCCGCCTGACGCCCAATTACCTCCGCCGGGTGGGCTTCCCGAGCCGCGCAACCTTCCCGACGCCGCAACTTTGCGGGCGCAAGCGCTCACGACACGACCGGAGTTGAAGGCGTTGTCTGCTTATGCAAGCGCATATCAGGCGCGAACAGACCTTGCGCAAAAAGAATTTTATCCCGACTTCAAGATAACGACCGGATACAACAGTCTCTGGGACCGGGAAGAGAAGCGTTTCACCGTTGGCGTTGGGATCAATATTCCTCTCTACAGAGCCCCCAAGCGCGCGGCCAATAGTGAAGCCCGTGCCATGCTCAAACGGAACCGATGGGAAACCGAGGCGAAAGCATCTCAAGTCGAAAGCGAGGTCCAACGTGCCTTCGATCAGGTCGAGGAAAGCCGACATGTGCTCGGTCTCTATCGCGCGAAGCTACTGCCTCTTGCCGAGGAAACGCTTGAAGCCGCTAAGTCTGATTACCAGGCCGGAAGCGGCGATTTTCTCGCACTCGTCAGTGCGGAAAAAAACACGCTGCAAACACAATTACAAACCAAAAAGGCGCTGGCGGATTATCACCAACGTTTGGCGGAACTTAAACGCGCGGTTGGCGGTTTCGATTTTCTAGATGCCGAAGCCCAGCGACAAGGGGCACGCCCATGAATAGTCGCGCAAAAATTCGCTGGGGCTTAATCGTTGTTGTTGGCGTCCTCATCGGGGGGGTTTTCCTTTTCCGCAACACATTCATTGACACAACCAATGGCACTGACCTGGGCCCAAGCCATTTGGCGGGCCCGTTTAAGGTTCAGGTGGCCGTGAGCCCGAAACAACCCAAAGCAGGTAGAAACACCGTCACCATTTTTGTGGCGGACACTAATGACAATCCGGTAACAGATGCGCAGATTACGTCGGTTGCGGAGATGGCAGCCATGGGGAGCATGCCGGCCATGCGGGGAACCGCGGAAATAACGCAGAGCGATCCGGGGCTCTATTCAGGGGGGTTTGAAATTCAGATGGATGGCGCCTGGCCGCTCACCCTCAATATCATATCGTCTAAGCTGGGCAGCGCCGAACTGGTCTTTGGCATGACAACAAGCCGCGAGGGCTTACGCCTTGAAAGCGCGACCCCAAGCACGTGTACGACCTGCGCACCCAGTTCAGCGCCCAGTGCCCAAGTGGAAGAGGTACCAGGCACCATCCGCGTGGATGCACGGCGGCGCCAACTCATCGGACTAACAATTGGGAAAGCTGAACGCCGGAATTTTACCCAAACGATCCGCAGCGCGGGGCAAGTTGTCTATGATGAAACGCGCCTCAGCGATATTTCCCTCAAATTTGATGGCTGGATAGGCGAACTCAATGCCAATTTTTTGGGTGCGCATGTGACGCAAGGGGAGCCGCTGTTCTTTGTGTACAGCCCCAACCTTGTCGCCGCGCAAGAGGAATATCTGGAAACCCTACGGCGGCAAAACGCAGGAAGCTCTTTGCTGAAAGCCGCGCGGCAACGTCTTACCCTCTGGGATATCAGTGCGACACAAATTCAAGAATTGGAAAAGCGCGGCCACGCGCTCGAATATTTTCCCATTCTTGCGCCGCGCACCGGCACTGTGATTGAGAAAAACATCGTAGAGGGCACCGCCGTGAAAGCCGGCATGACAGTGCTGCGCATCGCTGACTTATCAAAAGTGTGGGTGGAAGGCCAGGTCTATGAATATGAACTGGGCCACATCGTCGCGGGTATGGACGCGCAAGTGGTTTTGCCGGGCGTGGAGGGCCGCCGCTACCCCGCCAAAATAGCTTACGTTTATCCCTATCTGGAAAACGATACCCGCACCGCGCGCATTCGTGTTGAGTTGGAGAATGCAGATGGTCTGCTGCGTCCCGACATGTACGCCCATGTTCATGTGAGCATCGATCTGGGCGAACGCCTCGTCGTTCCCGAAAGTGCGGTGCTCTATGCCGGTGACACCCGTCTCGTCTTTTTGGATCGCGGCGACGGGTATCTCGAGCCCCGCAAAATTATAACGGGCTTGCGCAACGATGATGAGATCGAAGTGTTGAGCGGCCTAGAGGCCGGGGACCGCGTTGTCACCTCCGGTAATTTCCTGATTGCCTCCGAAAGCAAGCTCAAGGCGGGGATTGACCAATGGTAGAGCAGCCCAAGATCCTCGGCCCCATTGAGCGTCTCATCGGCTATTGCGCGCGCAATTCTTTCATCGTCTTGCTCATCGTCGCTGCTGGCGCATTTTGGGGATACCGGTCCTTGGTAACGACGCCGCTTGATGCCATCCCGGACCTCTCCGACGTGCAGGTGATTATTTATACTGAATGGTCCGGCCGCAGCCCTGATCTGGTCGAAGATCAGATCACTTATCCGCTAACAACCACTTTGCTTGCCGCGCCCAATGTGGAATTTGTCCGTGGCCAGAGCTTCATGGGGTTAAGTTTCGTCTATGTCATTTTCGAGGACGGCACGGATATCTACTGGGCGCGCTCGCGGGTGTTGGAATATTTGAATACCGCAGCCGCCAAGCTGCCGGACAATGTGCAGCCCACACTCGGCCCAGATGCGACCGGCGTTGGCTGGGTCTTCCAATATGCGCTGGTGGACAAGTCCGGCAACACAAACCTGGCCGAATTGCGCAGCTTGCAAGATTTTACTTTGCGGTATTGGTTGGAATCCGTGAAGGGTGTGGCCGAAGTCGCCTCGGTTGGCGGCTTTGAAAAGGAATATCAAATAAGTATCGATCCCAATAAGCTGGTCGGATACGGACTATCTCTTAGAAAGGTTGCCGACGTCATTCGCCGCTCCAACAACGATGTGGGAGGCCGTGTCTTGGAAATTTCCGGTCATGAGCACTTCATTCGCGGCCGTGGCTACATAAAATCCATAAGTGATATTGAACGCATCGCGCTGGGCATCGGTGAGAGTGGCGTGCCCATCACCGTGCGGGATGTGGCCACCGTCAGCCTGGGTCCGGCGTTGCGCCGGGGGCTTGCCGAATTAGACGGTGAGGGGGAGACCGTCGGGGGCATTGTGATTATGCGTTACGGAGAGGACGCCCTTGCTGTCATTGAGCGTGTCAAGAAACGTATTGATGAGTTTCGCGCGGCCCTGCCCGACGGTGTTGAAATTGTCACGACCTATGACCGGTCAGACTTGATTACCCGCGCCATCGACACGCTGAAAAATACTCTCATCGAAGAAATGATCATCGTCTCTCTGGTGATCATCGTTTTTCTGCTGCATTTTCGCTCTTCGCTCATCGCCATACTCACCTTACCGGTGGCCATCTTGCTGGCGTTTATTCCGATGTCCGGCCAACACCTCACAGCGAACATCATGTCTTTGGGCGGCATCGCCGTGGCCATTGGCGCCATGGTGGACGCGTCAATCGTTATCATAGAGAACATTCACAAACGCCTAGAAGCCTGGGAAGAGGCAGGACGAAAAACAAGCACGCGACGGGAAGTCATCATACAGGCCATGCAAGAAGTGGGACCGAGTATATTCTTCTCGCTTCTTATTATCACGGTCGCGTTCTTGCCGGTGTTCGCATTGGAGGGAACCGAAGGGCGCCTGTTCAAGCCGCTGGCGTTCACAAAAACTTATTCCATGGGGTTTGCCGCCCTCCTCGCCATCACTTTCACACCGGCATTGGCGGTTCTACTGGTTCGCGGAAAAATTCGCGGTGACAAAAACCCACTTAACCGGTGGTTGGTAGCGACTTACACGCCGGTGGTGCGCTGGGCGGTCCGCTTTCGCCTCGGGATCATCGGTGTTTCCGTTGTGGCGCTCATCGCGACCGTGCCGGTATTTCTCAAACTGGGGAACGAGTTTATGCCGCCACTGAACGAGGGCAGTATTCTCTACATGCCCACCGCCCTTCCCGGCATGTCGATCACCGAGGCAGGCCGCGTTTTACAATCCATGGACCGGCAATTAAAATCTTTTCCTGAGGTAGAGCGCGTGTTTGGCAAGATCGGCCGCTCCACCAGCCCCACCGATCCGGCGCCCCTCTCCATGGTGGAGACCGTCATTACACTAAAGCCTCAGGATCAATGGCGCGACGGCATGACGTGGGACGGTCTCATTGCCGAAATGGATGACAAAATGCGTTATCCCGGCATGCCCAACATCTGGTGGATGCCCATCCAAACCCGCACCGAGATGCTGGCAACCGGCATCCGTAGTGCCCTTGGCATCAAGGTTTTTGGCACTGACCTCTCGACGATTGAGGCCACGGCGGTGAAAATCGAGCGCGCCCTTCAAGACAACGCACAGACAAGCCCCTATACGCGCAGCGCCTTCGCTGAACGCTTGACCGGAGGCTATTTTCTGGATTTTGACATCGACCGCGAGGAGATCGCCCGCTATGGGCTCACGGTGGGGGAGGTAGAGGATGTCATCTTGGCGGCGGTCGGTGGGCTGGAAGTCTCGCAGACAATTGAAGGGCAAGAGCGCTATGCCATTAATTTGCGCTACGCCCGTGACTTTCGGGATAACCCGGAAGCCTTAAAGCGCGTGCTGGTTCCGACGAAGGGCGGCGCGCAGATTCCCATCGCCCAATTGGCCGATCTGACTTTTCGCACCGGGCCACCGATGCTGCGCAACGAAGACGGCCAATTGGTTGCCTTTGTATTTGTTGATGTGAAAGATATCGGCATTGCCGACTATGTAGACCTTGCGCGCCAGGTGGTCAGCGAAAATGTGGACATCCCGCCCGGCTACCGTATCGCCTGGGCAGGCCAGTTCAAATATTTTGAACGCGCCAAAGCTAAATTCAAAATACTCGTCCCCCTGACATTGTTCATCGTGTTTTTTATGTTGTTCATCAATCGCGGCTCCGTTCAAGAATCCCTCATCATTCTCCTGACGATCCCGTTTTCGCTCATCGGGGCGGTCTGGCTGCTTTACCTATTGGATTATAATCTGAGCATCGCCGTCTGGGTCGGCATGATCGCGCTTGCCGGACTTGATGCGGAAATGGGTATCCTCATGATGCTTTATTTGGGCATCACATACCAACACCATCAGCAAGAAGGTCGTCTGAATACAGGAGACGATCTCATAAACGCGGTAGCCGAAGGCGCCGGCCGGCGGATCAGACCCATGCTCATGACAGGCATGGTCCTTCTGCTAGGGCTTTTGCCGATCATGTGGGGCACAGGCGCCGGCGCCGACGTAATGAAGCGCATCGCCGCGCCGATGATCGGGGGAATTACGTCAGCACTCCTCATGATCCTGGTCGTATTCCCCGCCCTCTTCGCCACCTGGAAAAAAGGGCAATCATCTGATAATCCCAAAATCAAACAGCTTTAGGTTCCGCAGAACGATGCAACACCGTGATAGCAGGCCGGGGAAACCATTCGTCTAATCCGAAAAGAATGCGCTCTCATTGAAGAGCGTATCAATGATGGGACATTCGGGCACTGAGCCACCATCGCACCCAGCCGATATCTCGGCCAAGGTTTTATCCAGCTTGCGCAAATCGGCAATCTTCTCGCGGACGATTTTTCGGTGTTGGATCGTGAGCCCTTTGACCTCACCGCAGGTGTAATTGTCACCGTCAACAAGCCCTAGAAGATGGCGAACCTCATCCAGAGAAAACCCCAGTTCCCGGCTCCGGCGAACGAAGGTCAGCCGCCTAAGGTGATCCTGGTCATAAAGCCGATGGCCGCCCTCGGTTCGAGGCGGCGCAGGCATGACATCGACGCGCTCATAATAACGGATTGTCTCAATATTTACGCCGGTCCGCTGTGACAACTGCCCGATCGTGAAGTCACGATCCTGTGACATCTCAAATATCTCCTTGAATCTGTAGTCGCTACAGGATGTACAACCTGAATACCACAAAAGAGGAGCCCTATGAAGTTGACCAGCGAAACAAATTTAGAAGTCGTTGCATCCGGGGAAATCAGTAACGGTGAGGGCCGAAAAGGCCTACTGGCAGCAGGGGGCGTGATCGGCGCCATTCTGGCCTCAACCTGTTGCATCGTGCCGCTCTTGCTGGTGACCCTGGGCATTAGTGGTGCTTGGATTGGCAATCTAACGGCCCTTGAGCCCTATAAACCGTACTTCATTGCCGCCACGCTGGTCTTTCTGGCCGCAGGCTACTGGCAGGTCTATTTCAAACCTAAGCAAGCGTGTGAGGACGGCTCTTATTGCGCCAGTCCAACCTCCAGCCGCGTTACCAAGTCTGCCCTGTGGATCGCGACCGTCCTTGTGGTCCTGGCGCTCACCATCGATTTTTGGGCCCCCTTGTTTTACTAGGAGAAAAACCATGAAACGCATGAACCTAACACTTGCCGCGCTGGCGGTTCTTGGACTGTCCGGCATTGCCGCCGTAAACATTCTTGCCGACGCGCGGGCGGAAAACAGCTCTGCACGAGTCGCAGAAAATGAACAAACGCAGACCTTCGCCATTAAAAACATGACCTGTGCGACCTGTCCGATTACAGTCAAAAAGGCGATGCAGGGTGTTGAAGGCGTAAAATTGGTCAAAGTCGATTTCGAGGCCAAGACCGCGACGGTAACTTTCGACAGCGACGTTGCAACTCCAGACGCCATTGCAAATGCGTCAACCAACGCGGGTTATCCGGCCAGTCTGTCAAGCGACGGCTAAGACTGAGCAACGTCGCCATTTAGACAACGAATATTGGAACGCAATGAACAATCCTGATCTCCTGGAGACGGTTGCAGATTATCTGCGGACTGAGTTGTTCCCGGATATTGATCCGTTGTCGCAGCGTGTTTTGCTCGGGCTTTATCGGCTGGTCGCGCAGGGTACACCTGTTACAATTGATAAACTAGGTACAACCCTCTCGATCAATAATGGCGCCGTGGCAAGCATCTTAAAGTCAGTTGAGCCATCGCGGCTTCAATTTGACGAAGCAGGCGGTATTGTCGCCTTTACCGGATTGAGCCAAGCGCCCACAAATCACCGTTTCGTGTTCGGGGATCGCGAACTCTATACATGGTGCGCTTTTGACACTCTCTTCCTTCCGCAATTATTAGGCGGGGAAGCTCGGGTTTCATCCACTTGTCCAATCACAAAAGTGAAAATTCAACTCGCAGTGACGGAAGCTGGCCCACGGTTTGTTGAACCCAGCCATGCAGTGATGTCCTTCGTCATGCCAGATGCGAAAACCCGCTGCGGTGATCTACGCGGCGCTTTTTGCAATCACGTAAATTTTCTCGCCTCACCCGAGGCAGGCAACACTTGGGCGAAACGCAATGCCGGCACCGCAATAGTTTCCCTCGACGATGCCTTCGACCTGGGCCGCGCCAGAAATGAGGCCTGCTTCAAGGATGTTCTCTCCAGAGGCGCTAACCAAGTTGAAAGGCGGATGTCCAACGGCATCGGCTGCAAATAATTTATAGAATATGTAGAAAGACCAACAATGACTCAATTCAATCAGAACAGCGGTGACGATTTCGACCTGATCGTCATTGGCGCTGGATCGGCGGGTTTCTCCGCCTCCATCACAGCCGCGGACATTGGGGCTCGGGTCGCTCTTGTTGGTCACGGCACCATTGGCGGCACCTGCGTCAATGTCGGTTGCGTTCCCTCAAAGGCGCTGATCCGGGCCACTGAGGCCCTGCACCAGGCGAACACAGCCGCCCGCTTTGGTGGTATCTCAAGCGAAGCGCGCGTGACCGACTGGCGCGCCATGATGGCCAACAAAGACGCGCTAGTCGCCGAACTTCGGCAGGCCAAATATATCGACCTGCTCCCGTCCTACAACAACGTCGCTTATCTGGAAGGCGCGGCACGGCTGACGGCCGAAGGCGTCGCCATGAACGGGAGTTTGCTCCGCGCGCCGAAGACGATTGTTACAACGGGCTCGGTTCAGACAGTGCCCCCCATATCCGGCATTGACGAGGTTCCCTATCTCACCAGCACAACCGCACTGGAACTCGAAGAATTGCCCGCATCGCTTATCGTGATCGGGGCAGGCTATATTGGCTGCGAGCTGGCCCAAATGTTCGCGCGCGCGGGCGTCCAAGTGACCATCGTATGCCGGAGCCGGTTGCTGCCTGCGAGCGAACCGGAAATTAGCGACGCTCTGACGGGCTATTTTCGAGATGAGGGCATCACCGTCCACGACGGGATTTCCTACAAATCTGTCAAAGAGACCGAAAACGGAATCGCCCTTGATCTCGATAAAGACGGGTCCACCGAAACAATCGAGGCTGAAAAAATTCTTGTCAGCACCGGACGGCGCGCCAATACGCATGGGCTGGGCTTAGAGGATATCGGCGTGGAACTAACTGCAAACGGCGGCATCCAGGTAAATGACCACCTGCAAACAACCAACACGGACATCTATGCCGCTGGCGATGTGACCGGTCGCGATCAGTTCGTTTACATGGCGGCATATGGTGCCAAGCTTGCTGCCCAAAACGCGCTGAACGGCAACAGTCGGCATTATGATGCCACTACCATGCCGGCTGTCACCTTTACCGATCCGCAAGTGGCCGGCGTCGGCCTAACCGAAGCGAAGGCGCGCGCGCTCGGCAAGGAAATCAAGACAGCGGTTTTACCGCTCGACTATCTGCCCCGTGCGCTGGCCGCCCGAGATGCGCGCGGTCTCATCAAGCTCGTCGCTGACAAAGGGACAGACCAATTGTTGGGCGCGCACATTCTCGCGCCCGAAGGATCCGACAGTATTCAGACAGCCGCGCTCGCGATCAAGCTTGGCCTGACCACGCAGGACCTGGCGGACATGATCTTCCCCTACCTTTCGACGGTCGAAGGCCTGAAGCTCGCCGCTCAAACCTTCGACAAGGATGTAACGAAATTGTCTTGCTGCGCGGGCTAAAGAGCCTAGGCTTCCTCCGCCAAAGCGGCCAGGATGGGGCAGTCTGATGTCGAATCTCCGGGGCAATCATCAACGAGGTCGAGAAGTGCGGTCTCCATACGGTGCAGATCAATGATTTTGCGGCGTACTTCTTCCAGGCGGTTGTGTGCGACAGATCGAACCTGCGCACAGGTTCGGTCCTCCGCATCTGTGAGCCCCAGCAATGATCGGGTGCGCTTCAGCGAAAACCCTAAATCCCGGCACTTTTTGACAAACAGCAACCGCCGCACACCGTCCTGGCCATAGAGCCGGTAACCATTTTGTCCTCTTGGTGGCGCCTGGACAACACCCGCCTTTTCATAATACCGAATGGTTTCCACGCCAAGACCCGTCAATTCAGCAACATGGCTAATATAAAATTCACTCATCTCCTGTCCCATCACATATGTGCGAGGCCCTGCCAATGTCCTTGAGGTTAGAGTGACTACAGGCTTTATACTTATACTGAAATCAGCTTTGAAAATCAACGTGATGTGCCATGACCCTTTCTGCCTCACACACACTGCGTCTGCTGAACGCCGCGCCGTTTTACAGCACCTTGTTACTTGGCGCCCTGCTTTCCGGGGCTTTGCCCAGTGGTGACAGCGCACAAGCAGCCGCCATCACGTTCAACACCGCCCTGCCGGTTGGCCGTAACCATCAGATTGCCCGGGTCCAGTACATATATGACAAGGCCAGCAGCCCCAACCTCGAAAGAACGGCAAACAACGCGCTGGGCGTCCTCGCTTATGGGGTGACCTCCAGATTAGCTCTTTTCGGTATCTTGCCTTATGCCAACAAACAACTGCAAACACCAGCCGGAACGCGGGAAGCGAGCGGATTTGGCGACGCGCGATTTTTTGCCCGCTATACATTGTTTCAACAAAATGCGCCGGGCAAAACGCTACGCTTTGCACCATTCGTGGGCGTTGAAGCACCTACCGGCAAACACGATGAGCACGACGACGACGGTCTTTTGCCCCCCTCACTACAACCAGGCTCCGGCGCCTGGGATGTGTTTGGCGGGATCGTCGCCACCTATGCCACCACACGCTGGCAGAACGACACACAAATCAGCTATCGCGCCAACAATGTCAGCGGCGCTGTCAACGGGTTTGAGGCAGGAAATGTCTACCGGGCTGACACCTCCCTGCAATACCGCCTGGCGCAACCGGAATTTCAAGGCCCAGCCTTTCTGTTCGGCGTCTTGGAAGCCAATCTCATCTATCAGGACAGAAACGAAAAGCTGGGCATCAGGGATCCAAACTCAGGCGGAACAACCCTGATGCTCGCACCAGGTCTACAATATGCCACGTTGCGTTGGATTGCCGAGACAGCCGTGCAAATTCCGGTAGCGCAAAATTTGAACGGTACGGCGTTGGAAAAGGACGTAACTGTCCGCGCTAGCGTTCGTATAAATTTCTGAAGTGGAAAGGAAATGCGTCTATGAGAAAGAGCATGAAAATCATTTTGAGCACCGCCACGTCGCTTGTCCTATCGAGTACATTGGCGCTGGCCGGAGAAGTCACCTACGACATTCGCGTCGACGGCATGACATGTCCGTTTTGCGTGGCGACATCGGAGAAAGTCCTTACGGGTATTGACGGTGTGATGTCCGTTTCCACAGATCTCGACAAAGGTCAAATTACGGTTTGTGCGGATGACAAGGTGACCTTTACCGACGCACAGCTCGAAAAAATGTTTCTCGACAGAGGCTTCACCTATCGCAGCATAACAAGTCATGAAGGCTGCGGGGCTACATGACCGGCGTGATCGGCGACAAACCTATTATTGCCGATAAACAATGGAGCTGGGTGCTGTTGTTCACGTCCTCAACGACGTTGATCTGCTGCGCCCTTCCAATCGCCCTCGTAACCCTCGGGCTTGGCGCGGTCTCAGCGGTGATGTTTGCCAACTTTCCGTTTCTGGTTGTCCTCGCCAAGCACAAAGCCCTTTTGTTCGCCGGGAGCGGCCTCATGATAGCAGTCTCCGGCTGGCTACTCTATCGTCCCGGCCGAGCCTGCCCGATCGATCCTGAGCTGGCTCGGGCATGCGAAACCGCCCATCGATGGAACACGCGCATCGTTGTCGTCTCTTCGCTCATGTGGGCACTGGGTTTCGTTGCCGCCTATCTCTCTTTGCCAATGCTAGAGTTTTACGAGAGGTTTTCCGGTTAAACCTGACTTCTCCCTTAGATCGTTTCGCCTGGCTATACCGGTGCGGACGATATACTCAGAAATTCAACGTCCAGAACTTCCATACTCAAGAATTTCCCGCGATCACTCGGACGGCTGGGGTTCTCTTCCAACAGAGCGATGCAGGCGATAACCATGCTGCATCTGTTTATTTGATCCGTTTCACTACGTAGGGGGAGGTAAACCTGTTCGATGTCCAGAGAACCCATCGTTTCCATGCGCGCTCGGCAGGAAACGACGGCGCAGCATGGGTTTGACGCGACAGCTTCCGCGACTTCGTTGAAGCGCGGATCGTGGTTGGGATTGGACGGATTAATGAACGGCTTCCCCGTTGCTTCTTTACCAAATATTTCCACGATCCCGGTGCCGGCGAGACGGTATGTAAAAGACCCTTCGCCGTTCCGGTTCAGGATAAAAACATTGGGAAGAAATTTCACCAGCTTTGCAGGGTTTAGGTCCCTGCGGGAGGGCATGAACTCCGTGTATCTGATTGTGTTCCAATAATTATAGAGAGCACGGCAATCTCTATGCAAAAAGTGGGGGGCGTTTTGTAACATTCTGCAATGCTTTCATTTTTCAACAGTGTCGCTAAGAGACTCGCCCACGGATCGGGTTAGGGCGAGAATCCGCCGTCGTATTTGGCCGCTCTCAATGAGCCGGTAGCTGGAAAGGAGCTGTATCATGTCGCCGTCCAATACAACCTCTTCGACCGGTGGAAGAGAGTCGTCATTGGCGTATTCAGCGGAGACGGCAGGTGGCATTTTCGCGAAAAAGTCCTCGACCGGAACCCCAAGAATTTTGCCGATTTGCCAAAGCTTGCCGGCGCTTATTCTGTTTGCGCCCATTTCGTACTTTTGAATCTGCTGGAACGTAAGACCCAATCTTTGTCCAAGCCCTGATTGCGTCATATTTTGGAGTTTGCGCTTTTCACGCAGGCGCGACCCGACATGTCTATCGACAGCGTTCGCGCTGGGTCTACCGACTTTGTTTTTTGTCACGCCAACGCCTCAACTCTTTTCTGCTGGATAAAATTTGATAGAATACAGCGACCCAAAATCGGTAATCGTCCGGCTTACCGCGAATAAGTCTATTGAGCGCGCGTGACAGGGCGACGAAGGGCGCCCGTTCGCCGTACACGGTTAGGGTCACTCTCGCCGCCTCATCCGGCGTCGCAGCGTCCCAAACAGTACGGAGACGCTTCTCGTCGGGCGACGGATCGGGCGATCGCCCATAGGCGACCGGGCCCCACTCTCCGGCCCCGTTGACCGAATCGCGTTTTGATATTCCGAATTTGTTTTCCACCACGTCGCTCCCGGATTGCTAAGTCCAAAGGAAAGGCGCAAGGGCACCTTAAAGCCGGACGTTCACAACCCACTGCGACATGGGCACGACGTTTTTAGGCCGAAGCCTTGGACATAGCGCCGTCATCCGGCCCTCAAGGCCGGTCGTAGTCGGGATGTGAAGCCCGCCGAGCGAATTTGCGCTCAGGAATTCAGAATCGCAGAGATTGGGTATAATCGCAAGTTTTCACTGCCCCTACTGCGGGTATTATTGTGTGGCACTGTGTTCCGCCCGTTTTTGGGAGGGCTATCCCTTGAAAACGTTGGCACGCGGGGAGAATTCACTTACACGGGTGTAAGAGAAACCACAAAGCAATATGGGGCTTAGTTGTTATAGTCATAGGACAACTTCGCGGGACCAGGCAACCGATCAATGAATGCGCATACCGAATGAAAACCGGCCTCGATCATCTCCCCGCAAAGAAGCAGCGCGAGCTAAAACGCGTTGTCGAAATTCTGTTCGAGGAGTTCGAGCAGGCTCTAGGGTTAGCGACCTCAACACGCAAAAAGCAAGGCCGTATCCTCAAGATCATCCTGTTCGGAAGTTACGCCCGTGGCGGCTGGGTTGACGAGCCGCATACGGCGAAGGGCTATATAAGCGATTATGATCTGCTTATCGTCGTCAATCAAAAAGAACTGACCGACTTTACCGATTATTGGTACACGGCAGAAGACCGGTTGATCCGCGAGACCGCCATCAAGCCACCCGTCAATTTCATCGTTCACACGCTAGACGAGATGAATGACGCCCTTTCCAAAAGGTCAATACTTCTTCACGGATATCAGGAATGAGGGCGTCGCGCTCTATGAGTTGAAGGGCCACCGACTTGCCGAGGCAAAACCGCTTACGCCGAAAGAGGCTTACAAAGTGGCCGTGAAATATTTCGACTTCTGGCATGAAAACTCAACTCGAAGTTTTATCCTTCATCAAGACGCAATGGGCAGACAATTTCGTAAGGAAGCGGCTTTCTTATTGCACCAAGCCACGGAGCAAACCTACAACTGTTTGCTTTTGGTTCTGAGCAACTACACGCCCTCAACCCACAACATTAAATTCCTGCGCTCCCTGGCGGAAGATTTGGACCGCCGCCTGATCGACGCCTGGCCCCGCCAGCACAAACAGGAGCGCAGCCGCTTCGAACTGCTGAAACGCGCCTATGTCGAGGCCCGCTATTCGGAGCATTTCGAAATCACGGCGGAAGAACTGGAATGGTTGGGCGGTCGGGTCCAAGCCCTCCAGGCCCTCGTCGAAACCATCTGCCAAGATCGCCTCAATGCCCTCCAAACAGCCTCTGAGTAAGCCCGGAGGGTTTTCCTGTCAGGTAGAGAAACGAATCAGCGCCCCAACAGCTTCTTCAACGTCGTTGCCGATTCCTCCAAGAAGGGATCGACGATCTCAACCCCGCCTAAGCGGCGGCCGTTCTGCATATCTTCAGAAAGAACAAAGGCGCAGTCTGCTTGTTTGACGGTCGCCCAAATCATGGCATCCCAGAATGAAAACTTGTGATCGCGCACGGCTTCAATTGCTTCACTGAGGCTGGAAGAATTGGCGGCAATGATGTTGTACACTTCCTGCCAAGTTTCGATGTACGTTGTCGCCTCTTCAACGCTGGCAAGTCCTTTACGTGTTGTCGCGTGGAAGAATTCACCCAATGACTGCAGTGTTAGAATGCAATCTTTATCAGCGGCAACTTGCATGAGTTTATCTGCCACTTTGTGCTTGTCCCCGGCGTTCCGGTTGGCGGCATAGACCAGGATGTTGGTATCTAGCGCAAAACGGCTATAGACGGTCATAAAGTTGGTCCCGGTCAATCTTGAGATCACCCAAGTCCAGTCCCGTGGCGTGAAGCTGCTTCATACGTTCAAACGCCGCCACCCACTCAGGATCGCTTCTTTTGTCCTTGGCATGAGGAACCAGTCGAGCAACGGGATGACCGTGCCGCGTGATGACATATTGCTCGCCTTTTCTCTCGATCTCTTGGACCAGTTTCGAGAAATCCTTATTGGCTTCCCGTAGCGTCACAGTTTTCATTGCCATTCTCTAAAAATAGGAGTATCCTTCAAAATCTGATTGTCCTATAATTTCACCCTTAAGCGATATTGTCAAGGACTTCCGGGGATCGGCAATGCGCATGAGGCAGAAAGTTGCGAGGTAATTACAAATGGTTTGGCTTGGATTGAATTGTAGTTGGACGACGTGGAACTTGACTGAATAGGTTTGAATATCGTTTAATACATTGATATCACTATGTTATTTGAGTTGACATAATGTCGTTTCTTTTGTCTCCTTTATGTGAGCCCGCCGGCTTGGAAAAGGAGAGAAAATGGAGTCCAAGGATCGAGTAAAGGTGACTGTTTGTGCTAACGGTGCTGCAAATGACGAAATCGGCTTGGACGAGCTTATGGCAAAGCGAGACCCGTTGGACCCACGCCTACTCGCTATCGCCCGGATCATTGCACGGCAGGCCGTACAAGAGTATCTCGATTCAGTGGCCAACGATAACGTCCCTGGCGGGAGCAGCGGAGAAAAAACCTAAATGACTAAGGTTGCTATTTACGCCCGTTACTCGTCGGACAATCAGCGGGAAGCCTCGATTGAGGACCAGATTCGGTTGTGCCGGGAGTATGCGGAGCGTGAAGGCTGGACGGTTCTTAGTTGCTACACGGATGAAGCCATGTCCGGCGCAAGTCTCATGCGCCCCGGCATTCAGGAACTGATCGCTATCGCTCTGTCCGGCAAGGTCGATGTCGTACTCTCGGAAGCCCTAGATCGCCTGAGCCGGGACCAGGAAGACATCGCCGGTATCTATAAACGCATGTCCTTTGCGGATGTAAAGATCGTCACTTTGTCGGAAGGAGAGGTCTCAAACCTGCACGTCGGCCTCAAAGGCACCATGAACGCCCTCTTCCTAAAGGATTTGGCCGACAAGACAAGGCGCGGACTGCGCGGGCGTGTCGAGGCGGGCAAGTCCGGCGGCGGCAACAGCTATGGCTACGACGTAGTAAAAAAACTCAATGCTGAGGGTGCCGCTGTCACCGGTGAGCTGACCATCAATAAGGTTGAAGCAGCCACAATACGACGCATTTTCTGTGATTTTGCGGACGGTAAATCGCCACGCTCGCTTGCTCGCGGGCTGAACTCAGAAGGCATTCCCGGCCCACGTGGCAAAGCTTGGACCGGTTCGACCATTCGAGGTCATTCCAAGCGGGGAACAGGTATTCTCAATAACGAGCTTTATGTAGGAACCCGTGTTTGGAATCGGCTGCGCTATGTCAAGAATCCGGAAACCGGCAAGCGCGCGTCCCGTCTGAACACTCCGGACAAATGGATTACCAAGGATCAGCCGGAGTTGCGTATCGTCGATCAAGCACTTTGGGATCGAGTGAAGGCTCGACAGAAGGCTATCAGTGAGACTTTCGAGAACCGGCAATCCGAGAACACCTCAAGCAACGGTCTTACCCGGACGCGGCGGCGTGTTCACTTGTTGTCCGGTCTGCTCACCTGCGGCATTTGCGGCGGCCGCTATACTGTCGTGAGCCAAGATCGGTACGGGTGCTTCAATCGGACAAACCGGGGAACCTGCACCAATAGCCGCACAATCAAGCGCCAAGTCGTCGAAGAACGTCTGTTGTCCGGCCTGAAAGACAAGCTGATTGATCCCCAGATTGTGCGCGATATGATCCGTGAAATGCAGGCGGAGGCCAATCGTAAGGAGCGGGAGAAACGCCTGTCCTACGACCACGACGTAAAGCTCCTGGCCGATGTCAAAAAGAAGATCAAAGGCATCGTCACAATCGTTGAGGATGGCGGGTCTCGGCCCGCTCTGCTTGACCGCCTCGACGAACTTGAAAGACAGAAGACAGAGCTTAAGGAACGTTTGAAGGAGCAACCATCGGAGCTGCCTGCCCTACATCCCGGCATAGCGGACATATACAGGGATAAAGTAGCGAACCTCATGGACGCCCTGAACCAGCCGAAGGCGTCCCAGGTCGCCGGTGAAGCAATCCGCTCTTTGATCGACAAGGTTATCCTGACCCCCGGCGAACAGCGCGGTGAGATGCAAATCACTCTCCACGGCGAACTTGACGCTATCCTGCATTTCATGATCGAGGGTCAAAGCGCAGAAAGCCGTCCTTCCAACTCGGAAGGACGGCTCTACTGCATCCGTGGTTGCGGGGGTAGGATTTGAACCTACGACCTTCAGGTTATGAGCCTGACGAGCTACCGGGCTGCTCCACCCCGCGTTAAAACCGGGACACCCACTCATTGAGTCCGGGTGCATATG
>Ga0114931_10000383_pt1 | contig 52673 bp, 50 predicted proteins | sample 2SBtaG_FD_89579 | JGI IMG/M metagenome (GOLD analysis project Ga0114931, IMG submission 89579) | Deep subsurface microbial communities from Kolumbo volcano to uncover new lineages of life (NeLLi) - 2SBTROV14_V59a metaG | ecosystem: Environmental > Aquatic > Marine > Volcanic | place: Kolumbo... | reverse complement strand
AGAAATGCGGATTTTTGTCCAAGGTCAAGGAAATCAAGCGTTTGTGCGGAGACGTAGCTGGCTACGTCGCACAAACAAACGCGCCGATTGACGCCGAGATTGGGCAAAAAGACCATTTGTGGACGGAAACGACCTAATATTTTGAAATATAGCAGGTAATCACGATGAAAACAATACTGGCGATCATCGCTTCCCCCCGCAAGCTGGGAAACAGCGAAATCATGGCCAAGGAAATCAGCCGTTGCATCGAAACACCTCATCGACTGAATCTGCTGCGGTTATCCGACTTTCATATCCGCCCCTGCACCGGGTGCTACCAATGCCTTTTCAAGAGCAACCGCTGCGTCCTGAAAGATGACCTCGACTTGATCCTGGACGCCATGGCCGCCGCCGACGCCTTGATTCTGGCCGTGCCGACCTATTTTTTGGGGGCCAATGCGGAGTTGAAAGTGCTGCTCGACCGCGGCCTGGCATTTTATGGCTACGCCGAGAAACTCTGGGGCAAGCCGGCCGTGGGCGTCGCCATCGCCGGCATCGAAGGTCTGGAAGGCTACACCCCGCTGGTCGTCGAAAGCTTTCTAAAGATGCTGCTGTGTGACATCAAGGCAGTCCGCGTGGCCTACGGCGCGCTGCCCGGCGAAATTTTTGTCGACAGTGCCAACAAATCCATCGCCGCCGAGCTGGGCCGGGCACTTTTCGCGCCCGCGCCTGCGAAAAACGAACCGTCCTGTCCGTTGTGCGGCGGGCAGGTCTTCCGTTTTCTGGGCGCAGACCGCGTCAAGTGCATGCTCTGCAGCAACACGGGGAACTTATGCATCATGGAAAACGGCCGGCTTGTATTTGAAATCCAGCGCGGCGGTCACGACCTGTTCCTGACCCAGGCAGAGGCCGTACGTCATGGCCAGTGGCTGCGGCAGATGAAGGATCGTTTTTTGGCGCAAAAAAGCACTTTGAAAAAAATCGCGACGGCTTACCGCCGGGGTGGCACCTGGATCAAACCCGCATCGCAGCCGGCCGATACCTCCGACCCGGCACCTGACGAACCCCAATGAAAAAATTCGTCTGGGCGGCGGCCAGCGGGCTGCTGCTGACCGCAGCCTTCCCCAAAACCGGAATTTCGGCACTGGCCTGGATTGCTCTGGTGCCGCTGATGGTGACCGTCCGGGGCATGTCCATGCGCGAAAGCTTCCGCATCGGCATGCTGGCCGGGCTGATCCACTACCTGACGCTGCTGTACTGGGTGGCCTACACCGTACATACATTCGGTCATCTGCCCTGGCTGTTGGCGGTGCCGGTGCTCTTTTTGCTTGCAGCTTATCTGTCGCTCTTTTTGGGGCTGTTCGCCGCGGCGCTGCCGGTACTTGACACCTCGCCGGCAACGGCCCTGGTCGGTGTTCCGATGCTTTGGGTGGCGCTGGAGTATGTACGCGCTTTTCTTTTTTCCGGATTTCCCTGGGAACTCCTGGCCTATTCACAGTACCGCCACCTGGACCTGATCCAGAGTGCCGATCTTATCGGCCCCTTTGGATTGTCATTTCTGATCGTATTGGCCAACTGTGTATTCTTGCTCCTGTTTTCCCGGATGCAGCCCAAGGCCGGCGACCAGCAAAATGTATCCACACGCCTGGCCGTCACCGCTCTGGCCGGCCTGCTGCTGCTGGCCGGCCTGGACATGGGCTACGGCCGGCAGCGGATCCACCGCCTGGACACAGCCATGGCGGCGGCACCGCACAGACAGATTGCCGTCATCCAGGGGAACATCGCTCAGGAAATTAAATGGGACCCCAAAAACCAGCTGGACACCCTGGAAAAGTACTTCCGCCTCTCCGACGCTGCCCGTCCCGCACACCCTGATCTGATTGTCTGGCCCGAAACCGCCGCGCCTTTTTATTTTCTCTACAACCTGCCCCTGACCCGCAGGGTCCAGAAGCAGGTGGCGGCAAACGGCCACTGGTTCCTCATCGGCAGCCCTTCCGTCAGTCAGCGGGAGGGCCGCACGCTGTACTTCAACAGCGCCTATCTGCTGACACCTGCCGGCCTGGTGGCCGGCCGCTATGACAAAAGCCACCTGGTACCCTTCGGCGAGTATGTGCCCTTTAAAAATTGGCTGCCCTTTTTGGGTAAGATCGTGGAACAGGTCGGTGATTTTCAATCCGGCCAAAAGGGCAGCGCCATTGCCTGGCAGTCCACCCGCATCGGCGTGCTGATCTGTTATGAAGCCATTTTTGCACCGCTTGCCAGGGCGGAAGTCGCCAACGGCGCCGGGTTGCTGGTGAATATGACCAACGACGCCTGGTACGGCCGCTCCAGCGCGCCTTTCCAGCACTTCTCCATGGCGGTTTTCCGAGCGGTCGAAAACCGGCGTGCCCTGGTGCGGGCGGCCAACACGGGCATCAGCGGATTCATCGACCCGGCCGGCCGCATCCTGGCGCAAACCCCTCTTTTCGAAGACGCGGTGCGCACCCGCAGTGTGCCACTGCTGTCGCAAGAGAGTTTCTATACACGCCACGGCGACTGGTTTGCCGCAGTCTGCCTGATGGCGGCCGGCATCTGGATGCCGGCGGCCGCATACCGCCGCCGACGCTCTAAAAGTACGCCATAAGCAGGTTGGGATTGCTTTTTCGGCTACAATTCGTATAGTATCTCTGTCGGATAATCAGAATAACGCGTCTAACGACATGCCAAAGGAGAGATACCATGTCACTGGAACTGAAACAGACCATCCGCGAACTCAAACACAAACTGGAACAGATGAAGGACTATCTTTGACTTAGCCGGCCAGGAAAAACGTCTTGCCGAAATTGAAACCCTGACGGCGCAGAAAGGTTTCTGGGACAAGCCCGAGCAAACGACCGCCCTTTTGAAGGAACGGCGTCTGATCGGCGAAAAAGTGACCACCTTTAAAAAGCTGGCCGACGACCTCGAAGACAGCGAAGTGCTGCTGGAACTGGCTATAGAAGAAGAAGATGCCGACGCCATCACCGAGGTCAGGGAGCAGCTGCTGGCGCTCGAAAAGCGGCTCAAGAAATTTTCGTTCGACCTCATGCTGGATGCACCGGAGGACCAGAACAATGCCATCGTTTCCATCAACGCCGGTGCCGGCGGTACCGAGGCCCAGGACTGGGCGGAAATGCTCTTCCGCATGTACCTGCGCTGGGTGGAGCGCAAGGGGTTTTCCACCAAGGTGATCGATCTGCAGCCCGGTGACGAAGCCGGCATCAAGAGCGTCACCTTCACCGCCGCCGGTGCCTACGCTTACGGATACCTGAAAACCGAACGCGGCGTACACCGCCTAGTCAGAATTTCGCCGTTTAACGCCAGTGGAAAGCGGCATACGTCCTTTGCGTCTGTTTTTGTCTATCCTGAACTGGACAACGAGATCGTCATCGACATCGATGAAAAAGATCTGCGCATCGACGTATTTCGGGCCAGCGGCGCCGGCGGCCAGCATGTCAACAAAACCAGCAGTGCGGTACGCATCACCCATCTGCCCTCGGGCATCGTCGTCCAGTGTCAGCAGGAAAAATCCCAACACCGCAACAAGGACCTGGCAATGAAGGTCCTCAAGTCCAGGCTTTACCAGCTCGAACAGCGGAAGCAACAGGACAAACGGCAGCAGATGCACGCGAACAAGGACGATATCGCCTGGGGCAGCCAGATCCGCTCTTACGTGCTGCATCCGTACCAGATGGTCAAGGATCACCGTACCAGCCTGGAGGTGGGCAATGTCAATGCGGTTCTGGACGGTGCCATCGACCCCTTTATCGAGGAAATGCTCCTGTCCCAACATGCTTGACGGGCAGCCGGAAAACGGGGTATCCGGCACATGCAATACCGGCACGGACATGCCGCCAAAAGGGGTGCACAAAAAACCCAATACCCCTCCATCTACTTGAATTTCATGAAACTCTTTGACAGCCACTGCCACCTGGATGACCCGGTTTTTGGAGCCGATCTTGCCGGGGTGCTGCAGCGCGCCCGTGACAACGGTGTCGCCGGCATGCTGATTGCCGGTGTGACCCTTGAGACCTCCCGGCGAGCGATCCGGTTGGCCGAAACCCACCCGGGTATCTACACCTCGGTGGGCATTCATCCCCACGACGCCTCCGGCTGCAGCGAACAAAAACTGGACGATCTGGCCGGCATGGCCGCCGGCTGTCCTAAAGTGCGGGCCTGGGGAGAAATCGGGCTGGATTTCAACCGCATGTACTCCCCCCAGGCGGCCCAGGAGCGCTGGCTGGTACGGCAGATTGAAAAAGCCGGCGACCTGCAACTACCGGTCATTTTTCACGAACGCGACTCTGGCGGCCGCCTGATCGAACTTGTGCGGCCCTTTGGCCGAACGCTTAAAAAGGCGGTGGTGCACTGCTTCAGCGGCAGCGGCAGCGAGCTGGCGGATTACCTGGCGCTGGGCTTTTACATCGGCGTGACCGGCATCGTGACCATGGACAAGCGCGGTGCACCCCTGCGCGCCCTGATACCGCAGATCCCCGAAACCCGGCTGCTCATCGAAACCGACGCGCCCTACCTGACGCCGGCGCCGCAGAGAAACCGACACCGGCGCAACGAACCGGCTTTCGTACGCCAGGTACTGCTCAAACTGGCCGAGGTGCGCCGCAGCGACCCCGTTCAGCTGGCCCGCAGCATCTGGCAGAACACCTGCCGCCTGTACGGTATTGCGGCTTCGCCCTGACGCCGGCCCCCGATGAACCGTAAAAACCGGTGCTTTGTCTTTCTGCCTCAGCAGGGCCGCTTTCTCAGATCCGGGTAAATTTTGCCAAGGGGGACGAAATGCCCGTTGCATGGCTTCCTGGAATGCCGGGGCTTATCGGGCCATCAGGTGGGCGATGGCCTTCTCCAGGCCATCGATGGAAAGTTCGAACATGGCAAAAATCTGGGCGATGGCGGCAATGGTGCGGGTATAGCCCCACATGTGCTGCGGGACAGGGTTGAGCCACACGGCGTGGCGGAAGGTGCGTGCGAGGAATTTGAGGCGCTCGATGCTGGGTTGGCCGGAACGTTCTTCGATATGAATGGAGCCGTCGGTGGCCATCAGTTCGTAGGGTGCCATGCTGGCGTCGCCTACTAGGATCAGGCGTGTTTCGGGATCTGCGGCGGCCAGCTCATCGATGCGCTTGGGTTTTTTATAGCGCGCCGCATCTCCCCACAGATAATCGTAGATGGTATTGTGGAAAAAGTAGGTTTCGAGCACCTTGAACTGTGAACGGGCGTGGTTGAAGAGGGTCTGGACCACAGGGATGTATGGCTCCATGGACCATCCGCCATTGTCGATGGCCAGAATCACGTTCAGGCGGTCTTTCAAACTTCTCTCGAAAACGATCTCGATTTCACCGCCGTTTTTCATGGTCTGATAGAGGGTCTCGTCGATATTCACCTGGTCCCTGGGGCCGCTGGGGACCAAGTGCCGCAGCCGCTTCAAGGCCTCTCCCATCATGGATTGACGCAACGGGCCGCTCAGCGCGTAATCCCGGTAGCGCCGGTCCATGGCCACCTTGAGCGCCGAACGGTTGCGTGACACGCCGCCCACGCGCATGCCGCCCGGATGGTAACCGGAGTGACCCACCGGGGACGTGCCGCCGGTGCCGATCCACCTGCCCCCGCCGTCATGGCGCCCGGTCTGTTCTTTCAAGCGCTCCTTAAAGTAATCAATGAGCTCCTCGGGACTCATGCGGCGCAGTTTATTTTCGTCGATGCCCATGGCTTCCGCCAGGGTCTTGGGGTCCTGCAGCAAAGCCTCCAGCATGACTTTCGCCATTTCGTCGAGTTCAAAAGCTTCGCCGTCGGGCATCTCGGCACCTTCGAAGTGGTGCGCAAAAACCTGGTCGAACAGATCGAAGTAGCGCTCGCTCTTCACCAGGATAGAGCGGGAGGCGGTATAAAATTCGCCCAGCGACTGTACCAACCCCATTTCCAGGGCACGGTGCAACGTTAAGAAGGCCGTGGGCTTCACCGGAATTCCCACGTCTTTCAGTTTATAGAAAAAATCGATAAACATAGGCTGGTTTGGTTGAGGGCGGCAGTCAGAACAGCCGTCTGCGGCGCACCGCATTGGCGGCGATCTGGTAATCCTGGCTCTTTTTAAACAGCACCCCCAGGTAGGGCACATCACCCTTGGCCAGATCTTTGGGCCGGAAATCGGGATCGGCGTTTAAAGCGCGTATCCAGTTGAGCAGCTCGCGCGTGGCGGGCCGCTTTTCAACGGCCTCCAGCTCCCGCAGGCGGTAAAAGGCGGCAATCGTATTCTCGGCCAGCTGGCGGTCGATCTGCGGGAAATGGACGTTGACGATCTTGCGCATCATCTTGGGGTCCGGAAAGGCGATGTGGTGAAAGTTGCAGCGCCCCAGAAAGGGATCGGAGAGGTCTTTTTTGGCGTTGGATGTGATGATAAACACCGGCCGGTGCCTGGCCCGGATGGTCTTGTCGATTTCAATGATGTCAAAGGCCATCTGGTCCAAAACGTCAAGCATGTCATCCTGAAAATCGGTGTCGGCCTTGTCGATCTCATCGATCAAAAGCACCGTGCGCTGGTCCGCCGTGAAGGCCTGACCGATCTTGCCCATACGGATATACTCCTCGATATTGCTCACATCACGCTTGGAGTCGCCGAAACGGCTGTCGTTTAACCGTGTCAGGGTATCGTACTGGTAGAGCGTTTCAACCAGCTTCATGCTGGATTTGACATTCAGCACGATCAGCGGCATCTGCAGGCTTTCGGCAATGGCATGCGCCAGCATGGTCTTACCGGTGCCCGGCTCGCCCTTGAGCAGCAACGGCATTTCAAGGGCCATGGAGATGTTGACGATATCCGCCAGTTCCGGATCCAGAACGTATCGGGCCGCGCCCGTGAATCTGGTTACGCTGGAGTTTTCAGTCATGGCAATCCCTTCATCTTCTTAATCGGTAAGCGCAACTGCCGCGCCGTCGCCAGCGGCTGCCGGCAAAAGGAGTCCTGAATACCACGATGGAAAAAGGATTACAAGCCGGCATCAAAAGGACGCCGCGGCACCATGCCCTATCCTTGGCAGCGCCCTATCCGGTCGTCACCGGGACAGGGGACTTCGAGCCGGCCCGTCCGTCCCGTGACCGGGATGGCGCCGCAATTGCATTTGACACCTACCGGCTGCAGTGATATATTTTCAATTGAACGGAGCGCACAGAACCTTTGTTTTGCGTTTTGCCCGGTGACGCCCATGGCTGATATTATTGCACTGCAAAAAAAAATTCAACAGTCCCGCCGAAAAAAAAAGGCGCTTTTACACCGGCGCAAGCTCGAGGCCGTGCGTCAGGTTCTGCAGTGCTCGCACTGTTCCATGAAGTGCGAAAAATGCGGCACCCACCTGCAAAGCGATGACCCGCAAAAGCCTTTTGTCTACCAGGACCTTCAGGTTCCCTACCGTTTCTGCGAGAGCTGCGCCCTGGAATACCGGGACTACATCGAGTGTCTGAAGGACAACGGCGAGGCGGACTGTTACTGGCACAATCAGGCCTGGATCGACAGCTGGCGCGCCTGGATCGATTATCAGGGGGCCGTCAGCCGCTACCTGCACTCCAAGGAATTCAACCAGCTGCTTGAAGAGCTGCGGCAGGATACAACCGACTTATAGGGGGATACGCATGTTTGGAATCGGCATGCCGGAACTGATCATTATCCTGGTCATCATCCTGATTATTTTCGGGGCCGGAAAGCTGCCGGAAATCGGGGGTGGCATCGGGAAAGCCATTCGGAATTTTAAAAAGGCGACCCATGACACCGAAGTGGAAGGTAAAAAGGAGACGCCGCAAAAAATCGAAAATCCTGACGATCACGACAAAAAGAGCTGACGACGCATGCTTTCCCCCAAAGTGTTCAGGCCATCCGGCCCCACTTCAGGGCTCGCGTAAAAATAACTTTACATTTCAATCGCCGCTGCATCGAAGCCTGGCTGCGTTGCGAAAGCTCGGCATATTCCCGATATGCCTGCACTTTCGCGCCTTGCCAGCCGGGCGCCGCGACACCAAAAATCTGCAAACTTATTGTTGCGCGGACCCTTAGCCATCACGCCTGGGACACACCGCTGCCGGTGACATGTCGGCCGAAGTTGGCTTCGATATAGGCCTGCAGCGTGTCCAGAATTTTTCTTTCCTCAGAGTCGTTCCCATATCGCTCACGCAGACCCTTTATTTCTGCCAGCGCCTGGCGTGCCGTCTGGCGGCGGTCCCCCCTGTAGTCCAGCGGCGCTGCATCGGCTGAAGGCGGATTGATGTAGGCCATGTAGCGTGTAAAATCGCTGTGCACACGGGGCACCAGCTGCGGAAAATTACGGTAGATCACGCGGCGCGCCAGCTCGCAGATGCGCGGATCTTCAAAACGGTCGCGCATTTCCAGTTTTTCATCGGCTGGGACGCTGCGAAAACGGCTGCACAACCGCTGCTGTGCGGGCGAAAGAAAGCCCGTTTCATACAGCGCGGCATCGGCGTCCAGGCCGGGCACCGGCGGATAGCGGAAGTGGCGGTGATAGCGTATAATCTGCGCGAACAATTCGCTTTCGCGCTGCAGCCAGCGCCGGTTTTCCTCGGCCGCGGCGGCGTTGCGCGGATGCAGCTTCTGCCAGTAGCGCCGGTGGGGCGGCAGCAGGATACCCGGTTCGCCGGCCTTTTTGCGGACCACCCAGGTGGTGTCGGCAATGGTGTCGGTGTGCGTTTCGCGCAGTTCCGGCAAGTCGATGCGCAGCCACAGGGTCTGGTTGCTGTAGGGAATCGACCGGCCCAGGGAAATCACCGGCGCCTGGTAGTTGAGTTCGGCCCCGAAACTGCCGTCTACCAGGATGGCCAGTCGATGCGCGCCCGACGGCCCATGGAAAGCCACCGGCAGGCCGTCCATGCGCTGCTGGTCGGTCTGCTTCTGAAAACAGCCGCACAGATAGCGCCACGTCTCGCCGGCCTTGAAAAAACGGCGCGCCAGCTCCAGGGAGGCTTCCACATCGGCCATGGCCGCGTGGGAACGGCCCGCGCTCAGATGATTGGCGGCATTGAGATTTTCCAGCTTCAGCGACGGTGTGCCGTCCTTTTGGGGCCAACGCAGCACGTCTTGCCGGTACAGCCAGAAAACCACCGCCATGGGAAAGAGGTCCATGCGCCCGCAGCCGTTGTCGAACTGGTGCGTATAAGGACTCAGAAAGTTGCGGTAAAAGGTAAAGCGCAGAAATTCGTCGTCAAAGCCCAGGGTGTTGTAGCCCAGGCTGGCAGTGCCGGGCCGGTTCATCAGCGCGTGGATACGGCCGGCGGCTTCGAACTCGCATTCGCCGTCAAAGAGGGTTGCCAGCGGGATCCGGTGGGTCAGCATGGCCGCCGGCGAAGGGATCACATCCGGGCGCAGGCGCACCCGGATGGTATGACGTTCGATTTCCTCGAGGCGCAGGGTGGTGCGGATGCAGGCAAATTCCAGCACCTGATCGAAAACCCGGTTGAGACCGGTGGTTTCGATGTCATAGAAAAGGTAGGTGTTCACCGTCGGCTAAAAGGGGATGTCATCGTCGGCCGGTGCATCCGCGGCCGGCCCGGACGCTGGTGCGCCGAAACCGCCACCACCGCCGCCACCGCCGGCCGGCCCGCCGAAGCCGCCATCGGCCGTGTCCCCGCCGCGCTTGCCCAGAAACTGTACGTCTGAAGCCACGATCTCGGTGGTGTAGCGTGTATTGCCCTCGCGATCCTCCCATTTGCGGGTCTGGATGCGCCCCTCCACATAAACCTGCCGGCCTTTGGCCAGGTATTTGCCGCAGATCTCGCCCAGCTTGCGAAATGCCACGATACGGTGCCATTCGGTGCGCTCGCGCTTCTCGCCGCTTTCACGGTCCTTCCACTCCTCCGAAGTCGCAATGGTGAAGTTGGCCACCGCTGAACCGTCCTGGGTATAACGAACTTCCGGGTCTCTGCCCAGACGGCCGATGAGGATTGCCTTGTTGATGCCTGCCATAAAGACCTCCTTGAAAAATAGGGTATCGGAATGCGGACGGCAGAAAGCGCCGCCTGCAGTACCCACTGGCATAGCGGAAGCGGCGCGGAAAGTCAATTCGGGCAGCCGGCCCCGGCGGCGTAGGGCGCTGTCTATTTTAGCACCGACAGCCGGTGCAGCACACGCCCGGCCAGGGGATCTTGGGCCGTCAGTGCGCCGCAGGGACAGATCTCCACACAGCAGTAGCAACGGATACAACGGTTGTAGTCAAAAATCACGCCGCTGCCGGTCACCGCCACGGCTTTGGCCGGACAGTATTTCTGGCAGCGCCCGCAGCGTTCGCATCGTTTGTCGTTGGCCACCGGTTTTTGCAGCACGTGGCGCCGCATAAAGCGGTTGAAAGCCGGCGGCCCGAAGCTCGTCGGCGCCATACGGGGCAGCTCGAAATCGTCGATCATATTAAAATCCCCGCGGATGTGCATATCGGCCGGCAGAAGCCCCATTTCGACAGCCGCCCGGTGGGTGGCCAGCTGCTGCGGGTTGAGTCCCAGCAGGCGGCAGACCGCCGCATCCACGGCCGGTGCGCTGCGACCGGCGGCCAGAACGCCCAGGAAACGGGGCCGGCCGCTTTTTCCAGGGCCCTGGCCCTGCAGCGCAAAGATACCGTCCATAATCGTCAGGCAGGGATTTACAGCCTGCTGGATGTGGACCAAAAGGCGCGCGAAATGATCGCGATCGATGCCGCAGCGCAGGTGCCACTGCGGTTTAGCGAAGCCCACCACGCAGCCAAACAGGTTTTTAACCCCCAGGGTCAGGAGCATCTGCGTGTGGGTTTTGAGCTTGCACAGGTTGACCACGGCATCGGCGGCAATTGCATCCCGGGCCACCTCGATGCGGCCGAACGGTTTTCCCACATCCACGGATACCGTATCTTTGAAAGGTCGCAGGTCCACATCCAGCCCCTCCAGGGCCTCCAGATAGCCGCTCAGGCGCAATATCCGGTCAAACGAGCCCATTGCCGGGCTATCTGAAATCTGCACCCGGGCCCCCTTGCCGAGCAGGAATTCGACAACAGCACGCACCACGCGGGGATGGGTCACGATGCTCTCGGCAGGCCGCGCCGCCATGAGCAGGTTGGGCTTGACCAGCACGCGCATGCCCGCTTGAATGCGGTCACCGGCCAGCGTGCGGCACATCCGGTCGATCTGCGGTTTCAGCTTGCGGTAGTCGTAGCGTGCCTTCTCGATAAGTACGAGGTTCATGACGGCCCCACTTTTCCCGGGTGGTTGTTCACCGCCACATTGCCGTACAAAGAGGCGCACCGTGTCGGTCTGAAGCGCAGTGCTGCCATGAGCTGTGTTTCGTAGGCCCGGTACAATGCGCTGCAGCACCGGTTTTCACCCGGGAGCAACAGCGTGCCCATTGCGCGTACGAGTTGCGGGCTTAAGGAACGTAGCGGCAACACCGTCCGGCCGTGGAAATCGGCCAGACGATCCCGGGTCCGCCCCCCGGACAGCGTTTTGTACCAGTTTTTCAGAACAACGATCCGGGTAATGAAATTTTCGCGCTGTCGCGGATCGTTCAGGCCGTCTTCCTCTGCTACGGGCAGGCGCGGAAAGTGCGCCATGAACCGTTCGGCGAAGACGCCTTGTCCCCGCCCGGCAACCTGGCCGGCCTCACTAAACACCTTGACCTGCATCAGGCCGCAGCTGGGTGATTTTTTCTTGAAAATGAACGCATCAAGGTTTTCTTTTTCCAGTTGCTGCAAACGCCTGGCAACCCAGGTTGTCATGCGGTGCGTCCGGTCGCGTCCGGTTGCAGTGCCGACCAGGCGCGGCCTGCGCGGATCGCCGGCCAGGTGCAGGGTCTCACGGGGCACCGGCAGGCCGCATTCGACCTCCGGGCAGACCGGGACCAGGTGCGCCTGCCGGCTCAGCGTATCGGCGATGAAGGCCTTGCGACGGTGGCCGCCGTCGTAGCGTACCTTATACCCCAGCAGGCAGGCGCTGACGCCGATGCACACGCCCTCCGGTATGCCTGTATCATCTCTTTGCATATATCTCCGACCCATGTGCAGCTCGCAGCCCGTACATTCCGCCTCGGCCGTGTATACTACAGAACGGCCCACTTTTAAAGCCGCCCGGCGGTCATCCACGAGGCTTCCGACGACGCTGCCCAGCCGGAGTCGGCCCCGCCGGCTGGCAATCGGCAAGGTGCAGCCGTATGCATCTGCCGGATCTTGCACCGAAAACCCGATTGACAAAAAGCACTCTTGCCCGCTAACAAGATAGAAGCTTTGGCGGTATGCGGCCAAGGCCGCCTTTAGAAAAAACCGGGGGACGTCAATGGCAGTAAAACCTGGACGCGTCGCAGCGACAGGCACAATGGAAATTTTAAGGTGGCGGTTTGCTTTGTGGCTGTTGCCTGGTGCCGTGATCTTGTGGGCTGTAACCGGCCTTTTCTGCAAAACACCGGCCTGGGCCGGCCAGCCGGTGGTGCACCACCGGCTGGCCGTCCGCCTGCTGCCGGCTGAAAGGCGCCTGGCCGGCACCGACCGGATTACACTGCCCTCTGACCGGTCACGGCCCTTGGTGTTTTTTCTGAACCCCGGGGTGGCGATAGAAAGCGTAAGGATGGCCGGACAACCGGCAAGATATCAATTCCAAAATGGCCGCCTGCGGATTTTCCCCGCAAAATCCGCCCCAGGATCCGGCCTAGAAGTCACCATTCGCTACCAGGGCGTGTTTGACGATACGGTCCCGCGGCGGCCGCTGAATGCTGAAAATCCCGGCTACGGCGTCAGCGGTACGATTTCAGAAAACGGCACCTTCCTGCTGGCCGGGGCACACTGGTACCCTGTCCTGGCGGGATGTCCCAGTACTTTTGAGGTCGCGGTAACCGCGCCTGCCGGGGTAGTCGCCGTGACTGCCGGATCGGACAGGGGCCGCAAAACGATCGGCACCGCCACGGTCTCAGCCTGGTCTGTCGATCACCCCGTTAACGGCCTGAGCCTGTCGGCGGCACGCTACCTGGTTCACCGCAAGCGTGCCGGACGGGTGACGGCCATGACCTTCATGCTGCCATCGACCGATTCCCTGTCCGGCGCTTACCTCGACGCGATGCTGCGCTATATTGCCGAGGGCGAGACCCTCTTCGGTCCCTACCCTTTTTCCAAGTTCGCCGTGGTGGAAAACTTCTTTCCCACCGGCTACGGTTTCCCCTCCTACACCCTTCTCGGCAGCCGCGTGATCCGGCTGCCGTTCATCATCCACACCGGCCTGGGCCACGAGATCACCCACTGCTGGTGGGGAAACGGCGTCACCGTCAGCGACCACGGCGGCAACTGGAGCGAGGGTCTCACCACTTACGTTGCCGACTACCGCTTCCAGGCGCAAAAATCACGGGCCGCGGCGCAGGCCTATCGGCTCGGCATGCTGCGGGACTACGCCACCCTGGTAACCCCGGCCACCGATTTCCCGCTGGCGCATTTCACGTCGCGCCGCGACCCGGCCTCCCAGGTCATCGGCTATGATAAGGGCGCCATGGTATTTCACATGCTCGCGAAGACCATCGGTAAATCGGCCTTCCGGCAGGGCCTGCGGGATGTGTTTCGCCAACGGGTCTTCACACCCACGTCATGGGATGATTTCAGGCAGGCTTTCGAAACAAGTGCCCAGCGCCCGCTGGGCCGCTTTTTCGACCAGTGGTTGAACCGCACGGGAGCCCCCCGCCTCCGGTTGGAGAAGGTGACAGCCGAGCCGACCGCCGGAGGCTGGCGGGTGAAAGGCCGGGTACTCCAGCAGCCGCCGGTTTACGACCTGCGGCTGACCCTGCGCCTCGGTACCCGGGGACAGGTTCAGGATACGGTGCTCCGGATGACCACGGCAGCAGTGGATTTTGATCTCTTCACCCGCCGCAGGCCCGAACGGCTTTCCCTCGATCCGGATTTCGATGTCTTCCGGGCCCTGTATCCCGGAGAAATTCCGCCGGCCGTCAACTCTCTCAAAGGATCGCCGGCACTGCTCGTTCTCCTGGCCCGCGACCTGCCACCCGCCTTCAGGGAGGCGGCAACGCTGCTCGTGCGCTCGCTGGGGGTCAAGCGTTTTCGGCTGGTGGAGAATAACCGCCGACTCGACGCGCGCACGTTGAAAAAAAAGGACCTCCTGCTGATCGGCTGGCCCCAACGGCCGGTACTCGCGGCGGCATTGCCGCCAGCCGTCTCTCTGCAACGCCGTGGCTTCCGTTTGAACGGCCGGCTTTACAATCAGCCCGGTGATGCCTTTTTCGGTGTATTTACAAACCCTTTGGCTCCCAGTCGGGTCATGGCGGTGTTTTTCCCCCTCAGTCGCACCGACGCGGCGGCGGTGGCCCGCAAGATCACCCATTACGGCAGGTACAGCTACCTGGCCTTTCGCCGCGGCCGCAACCGGGACAGGGGCACCTGGCCCCCGGCGGCATCTCCGCTGGTTTACGATTTTTCGCAGACAGGGCGTTAAAAAGGCACGGGGCAACAGTATATTGACACGAAAATTTCTCTCTATTGACGAACGCAATGGTGTCTACAATCAACATGGTCAGGATTCAGGCATCGTTTGGCAACGTCCGAATCGCCGAAGGATTGCTGACCCTGGCAACGGATTGCAAAGGAGGAAAAAGATGACTAAGAAAATGATGCTGACATTTTTCATGCTGCTGTGGGCAGCTGCCCCCTGTCTGGCAGGTTCCGGTCACCTGATGAAACCCGGCAAATGGGAAATTACGACATCCATGGAAATGCCCGGCATGCCCATGAAGATGCCGCCGGTCACCATGACCTAGTGCCTGACCGATGAGAACCCGGTCCCCAACCAGTCCCGGGCCAACCAGGACTGTCAACTCCAGAATGTCAAGACCGAAGGCCATACGGTCAGCTGGGAGATCGTCTGCCAGACGGACGAGGGCCGGATGAACGGCAAAGGACACATGACATACGACGGTGACCGCATGAGCGGCGTCACCACCATTAACATGAACATGCCCGGCCAGGGAAAGATGCAGATGACCAATACAATCAAGGGCCACCGCATAGGCCCCTGCGACTAGATCTGCTTTGGCCGTAGACCGCAAAATCCACGGGGCCCCTGGATGCGGCGCCGGTGGGAATCAATCCACCCGGCATCTTCAGTTCGCCTGCATAGCTTGACCTGGCGCAGGCGGCTGTTTAAGTTGTTTCCATGAACGTCGACTGGGGGAAAAAGCCATGAACCCTTGGCTGCTGGCCTTGCTGTGGACCTGGTGGTGTGCGGTTCACAGTCTGCTGATCACACCGGCGGTGGTTGCGCATATGCGTAAACGCCTGGATGGTGCTTTTCGCTTCTACCGGCTTTTTTACAACCTATTTGCTCTGGTTACGGCCGCGCCGCTCGTTTACCTCGGGTTTTCGATCCGAGGCGTACCGGTTTTTTCCTGGCAGGGCCCGCTGCGGATCGTGCAGCTGGCGATGCTCCTGGCGGCTGCGGCTCTGTTTCTCGGTGGTATGCGGCACTACGATGGCCTGCAGTTTTTCGGCCTGCGGCAGATCAGGGGCGCCGACAGCTGTGCGGCGCTGAGCGACGACTGCCGGCTGACAACCGACGGTGCGCTGTCTCTCGTGCGCCACCCCTGGTATGCCGGCGGCCTGCTGGTGCTCTGGGCCCGTGACATCGACACGGCCACCCTGGCTGTCAATCTGGTGCTTTCGGCCTACCTGGTCATCGGCGCCTGGCTGGAGGAACGTAAGCTGGCGATCCAGTTCGGCACAGCGTATCATGAATACCGGCAGCGGGTTTCGGCCTTTTTCCCCTTAAAGTGGATCGTGCGCAAAATCGGCCACCGCAGCCGTCGATAGCAACCCTGTTGAAGAAAGATACAAGAACGGGTATGATCGGCTCCCGGATACAACCGCTCACAAACGCCGCGGACAAACTGTTGCCGGCATTTGCCGCAAGACCTTATTTTTTCGATGCCGGACTGCGCTTTGAGTGCCGGCGCTGCGGACGCTGCTGCAGTGGGGCGCCCGGCACCATCTACGTGACGAGCCGCGAGACCGTGGATATAGCCGCGTACCTGCGGATAACGCCTGCGCGGCTGCGGGACGCGTACCTCTACCCTTTCAGAGACAGTTACAGCATTCGAGAAACCGACGACGGTCGCTGCCTGTTTTACGGCAACGGCTGCCGGATCTACGCGGTGCGACCGCAGCAGTGCCGCAGCTACCCTTTCTGGCTGGGCAACCTGAGGTCAAAAAGGCACTGGCACACGGCCATGCGCGCCTGTCCGGGTATCGGCCGGGGGCGCCTGTACACCAGAGCGCAAATTCTTTCCATCGTACGCACCACTTTTTAGAAAGGAGAAAGACCATGAAACACGGCGCAGCTGTACTTTTTAGTCTGTTCATTTTTGCGGCCACCCAGGCTTACGCCGGTGGATTCACCCTGACGAGCCCGGACATCGGCGGCCAGCTCTCCATGGCACAGGTTTTCTCGGGGTTCGGCTGCCGGGGCCAGAACATTTCACCCCGCCTGGCATGGAAAGGCGAGCCGGCCGGTACGCGGAGCTTTGCCGTAACCGTCTACGATCCGGATGCGCCCACCGGAAGCGGCTGGTGGCACTGGCTGGTTTTCAACATCCCAGCGACCGTGCATGCCCTGAAGGCCGGCGCCGGTAACCCGGCCAAACCGCTGGCACCCGCCGGCAGCGTCCAGAGCCGAACGGACTACGGCAAAAACGGCTACGGCGGCGCCTGTCCCCCCAAAGGTGACAGGGCCCACCGATACATATTTACGGTTTACGCCCTGAAGCTCAAGAAGCTGGACTTGGGCACCGATACACCGCCGGCCATGGTGGGTTTCTACCTGAACCACAACGCCATTGCCAGAGCATCGCTGATCGCTTACTATGGCCGGTAGCCGGGCTTCGTATCGGTACCGCGGTGCCTTTACAAAGCCCCGTAAAGGGTTGTCCAGGCCGTGCAAGCGCGACAAGTTGCCCATAAAAAACCCGGAAGGATCCGTAAATGACCAACGTCCACGACTGGCAGGACATCTATCGCAAGAAAAAATGCAGCGCTGAAGAAGCACTGTCCATCATCCGGCCGGGTCAGCGTGTCTTTATCGGCTCTGCCTGCGGCGAACCCCAGCACCTGGTGGAGGCCCTGTCTCAGGCTGCGGCGCGCTTGAGCGGGCTGGAAATCGTCCGCATGATGAGCCAGGAAACCACTTCTTTGACCGAAATCGCCAATCGAACCCGGGATTTCAGTCTGAACATCCGCAACATTTACCTGGGGGCGGCACGCGCTGAGAATGTTTCCCGGAAACGGCGCTTTATCACCCCCATGAACATGTCCGAAGTGCCGGCGCTGTTTAAAACCCACAAGCTACCCATCGACGTGGCGCTGGTCCAGGTATCGCCGCCGGACAACTTCGGCTGGATGAGCCTCGGCATTTCGGTGGATGTCACCCTGGCTGCGGCCACGTCCGCACGGCGTCTGATCGTGCAGGTCAACCCCAGGATGCCACGCGTACTGGGACAGAGCTTCATCCATACCAGCCGCGTGGACCGGGTCGTGGAATACGAAGAGGCGTTGGTGACCGTGCGGCGTACCGCGCAATCCGAGGCGGCCGTGCAGATCGGGCGGCACATCGCCCGCCTGATCGACGACGGCGCCACGCTGCAGATCGGGTTGGATGCGGCCTCCCAGGCCACTGTCCAGGCGCTTTCCGAAAAAAACGATCTCGGCTTTCACTCCCAGTACATCACCGACGATGTGATGCATCTGTTTGCCAAAGGCATCATCAACAACCGCAGAAAAGGCCTCAACGACGGCAAACTGGTGGCCTCTGCGGCCATAGGCACACGCTATCTATACGAATTTCTGGATGACAACCCCGGCGTCGAGTTTCGGCCGTCGGACTATGTCAACGATCCCTTCATCATCTCCCAGCACCATCGCATGGTCTCCATGAACGTTGCGCGTGCCGTGGATCTGACCGGCCAGGTTGCCGCCGAAGCGGATCCCCACACATTTTTTGCCGGTGTTTCCGGGATTCCGGATTTCGTGCGCGGCGCCAAGCGCGCACCGGGCGGGAAATCGATCCTCATGCTGCCGTCCACAACACCGGATGGAGAGACCAGCAACATACAGCCCATGCTGCGGGACACGGCGGTAGTCGTGCCACGCGGCGATGTCCAGTACGTGGTCACCGAATACGGTGCCGTCAACCTCTTCGGAAAAAGCCTGCAGGAACGTGCCACAGCCATGATCAGCATTACACACCCCAGGTTTCGCGACCAGCTGTTTGTGGCGGCCAAACAGGCCGACCTGATCGGTTCGGAGCGTACGCTGGGGGAGGCCGTGCGGGGCATCTACCCCGTGAAGCTGGAAGAGGTGCTGAATGTGGACGGCCAACAGATCACCATCCGGCCCGCCAAGCCGGTGGATGAACGCAACATCCAGGAACATTACTACGCACTGGACAAAAATGACGTTTTCCTGCGCTTTTTCCATAAAAAAACCAGCTTCAGCCGTTCGGAAATCGAACCCATCTCGCAGATCGACTACATCCACGACATGACGCTGATCGCCGTTATCGGGGAGCTGGGATTTGACAAGGTCATCGCGGTGGGCGAATACCTGCTGACGCCCGAAAACAACATGGCGGAGGTCGCTTTTTCGGTCAGCCGGGAATTTCGCCGCAAGGGGATCGCCAGAATCCTCATCCGCAAGCTGGCCGCCGCGGCCCGCGAAAACGGTATTTCCGGCCTGATCGCCTACACGGCACCGGACAACGAACCCATGATCAAGCTGTTCAAGACGCTTCCCTACCGCGTCAAAACGGCTTACACCGACGGTTCGCTGGTTTTAAGCTGCCGCTTCGATGAACTGGCGGGAAACACCCATTAAATTTGATGATTTGGTCTCGAAAAGTCTTGTAATTCGCTCGAAACCGACTTTTCAAGCGTCTGTCACATTGCAGCATCGAATAACATTTCGTTAAAAATTCTGCCAAACCCCGCGGCGGCCGGCGGGCCGCCTCACAAGACGGCCGGTGCAGCTTTCACAACACCCGCATGAACAGCCTGCCGACACCCTTTTTCACCAGCGAGAGTTTTTGGGCCAGACCGTAGGAGAGATCGACGTCGCGGCCGGGGACAAAGGGGCCACGGTCGGTGACCACCGCCGTTGCCGTCTGTCCGGTTGCGGGGTTTTTCAGTTCCACGCGCGTACCCAGCGGCAGGTCTTTGTGCGCGATGGTACTGGCATACATATCATAAGCTTCTCCGTTGGCCATGGGCCGGCCATGGTATTTTTCACCATACCAGCTGGCCACCACCTCCTGCGGCGCCTGACCGGCCGGCACCCGAATCCGGATGCGCTGCCCGGCACGCAGCTTGCGTGGATTTACGATGTGGTTGTCCTGCATGATGTCGGCGACATTTACATGGAAACGGTTGATGGCCAGATCCCAGAGCGTATCGCCAGGCTGGAGGGTATATTCCAGCGTGTGTTCCGCTGGGTCTGAAGCAGCCATTGCGGTTTTTGGGTACGCCGATCGCGTCACGCGCTGCAGCACGGACTGAAAAGGCTCATCCACCTGGATCGTTGCGCCTTCTTTGAGAAACCAGTGTCCGGTCTTTAACGACCGGCCCACAGCATGCGGATTACGCCGTCGCAACGCCTCCCACCCGGTATTGAGCTGCCGGGTGACTTTGGCGATCGTGTCGCCGTGCTGCACCTGATACTGTATCATGTCCGGCTCCTTGTCGGATTTTGTGTATCTATGGGTGTCAGGAAAAACCTATGCAATTTCCATGCCCCGTCAGCAGGAGTTGCGGACAAACCGCGATCGGTCTGGATACATAACGATATTTTGTAATTACAAATAGATAGATAATAACTGACGGAAGAACAGACCGGCAGCAGCGCGGCGGAATTTTGACGATACGGGCCTGAGGGTCAAACTTTTGATCACCCGGGACGAGACTTAAGCAGCGCCGCTGTGCCAGTGGATTCTGCACAACGGCCTTGCCCCGCCACCTGTCGGATTGACAAAGATGTCAGGGCTACTTCGTTGCCAGGGCCTCTGCCAGCCGGTGGCGCATGATTTTCACAATCGCCGGCCAGTCGGTGTCAGCGGAAGTTTTCAGATAAGGCTTCAACGTGTTCAGCAGATCCAGATCGCCGGCCCGCCAGTACCCCATGGCGGCGAAATCGGCAAGCGCAGTGTATGCCGGCGGCGCATAGTAATCGTAACCCGGCGGACCGTCACGGCCGATATAAAATCCCAGAAAGCGCTGTGGCGGTGCCAGCAGCCCCTTGAAATGGGCCAGCGGGTGTCCGGGAGGGATAAAGACTGGGTAAAGCGCAATCTCGGTGGCACCGGTATTGCGGCCAACGGTGATATCTGTGCCGCGCAGCCATGGTTTCCTGCCCGGATCGATCAGGTAGGCGACATCGGGGAAAAAAGTGACCACGCGGTGTGCAACAGGCGTGCTCTGGCCACGGTCCAGGTAAAGCTCATTGCTGCGCTGCGCTGCAACCAGTCTCGGCCGCTGCCGGTCGGGCAGGTCCACCCCGGCAATGTAAGTCTGCTGGTAGTTGTGCTGCGCAAGGGTCACCAGCCGCAGCCGGTGCCGGGCATCAAAGGCCAGCACCGCTGCCGTGTGAATGTCGAGACGATGCCAGCGACCGGGGTCGGCAGCGCATAAAAACACACTGGCACGGGTCAGCCAGCTGATCTTTTGCGCCAGACCGCTCCAGTCGAAAACCAGGTTGTACTTGACGTAAATCCATACTGCTTGCGGATCGACGGGGCTCCGATCGCGGAATACCTGGATGTACACCGGTGCCGGCACGCAAGGGGCGATCTCGACGTCGACTTCCAGGTAGCTGTCGCATTGCTGCCCGTCATTCAGTGCAGCCAGTGCGGCAGCCGAGGGGGCGATCATCAGGATACGGCCGTCACTGCGGGCAACTAACGTGGCATGACGCAGGTAGTCTTCAAAGCAGATGGGCTGCCAGCTTTGCGGATGAACCCACAGTCTGGGCAGGTACCGTTTTGCAAGCGCCTCCAGGCCAGCCGGAACCGGGTAGATGCGATGGAATTTCTGATAGTGCTCGGCCGCCGGTGCCACCCAGTCAACGAACCGGTCACAGTTCGGGTGGGAGCAAGCGGCGCTGGAAATCACGGCCATGACGACCAGTGCCCATTTGGTGGTATTCGATACGCTGAACATTGTCAGTTCCTTCCCTGCCGACACCGCTTGGAAGCGGCACAACAATCTTATTTCGTTTAGCATACCTGTCCGGCCATGTTAATTCCTTTTGCAATCCTGGCTTGGCGGCTGCCGTACACCGGCACCATTGTCGAACTGCCCATTGACCGAAGCCGGTTGATGTTCTAGGGTAATTGAGATAGCCTGTATTGTCATCCGGAATCTGAAGAGCGCTGTGGAACATCCACCATGGAGAAACCGCACCACACATCGGCCAGCACAACCTACGCTTTCGGCGAGTGGATCATACGCCACCGCCTGGCGGTGGTGCTGGGTACCCTGCTGGCCGTGGCGTTTTTTGCCGCCGGAGGACGCTATCTCACCTTTGTCAATGATTCACGCATTTTCTTCAGCAAAAAAAATCCCCAGCTGCAGGCACTGGACGCCCTGGAAAACACCTACAGCAAAAACGACAATGTTTTCTTTGCGCTGGCCCCTGAAGACGGTGATGTGTTCACCCCCCGGGTACTGGCAGCGGTGGCCAACCGCCCCGATTAAAAAAAAAATCGGGACAAGCATCCATGTTCGGGACAAGCATCCATGTTCGGGACAAGCATCCATGTCGGGAATATTTCGAGTATTGGCCGTCTCAGTCCAACACAGAAATTGAGCCCGAGGGGAGGTTTTGAAACCACTTCTATCCATCGTTCTTAACTCATCCAATGGTCAGACGAGAACCAATGCACGGGAAGCTTTGGATAAGACCTCATATCCGTCTTCGGTCACCAAGACATCTTCTTCGATGTTGAAATGTCCGTAATGGGTGACCACGGTCGGTTCAATGGTAATGGTCATTCCCGGCTTCAGGACAGTGTGGTCATAAATTGCGATATGGGGCATTTCCGTGAAGGCCATCCCGATCCCGTGGCCGATCCTTTGCGCCCTGTTCGAAGTTGCCGATGAACAGTCGCCGTCTCCCCAGAGATCTTTCAATCCGGCCTTTTCGAATTCGATATTGCATAACCTGGAAAGCTTGGAGGCTTTGACTCCCGGCCGTATCGCTTCAACAGTTTTTTGGGTTATCGTATCGACCCGTTCATATACTTTTTTCTGTCGGTCGGACGGCGCTCCAATAGCGGCCATTCGGGAAAAATCCGAAGCATATCCGTTAAACTTGCATCCGCTGTCTATCCAGAAGAGATTCCCTTTTACCAGGGGGTGATTGCCGGGGATGGTCAGGAATCCACTGGCGTAGTTGTAGGGTCCGGAATTGGTGGCCACCCAGGCCTGGGATCCGCCGGCTTTTGTGATGTGGGCGGACATGATCCCAGCAGCCTCTTTTTCCGTCATGCCTTCCCGGATCATTTTGAAGGATTTTTCAAAGGCCCTGGCGGTGATGTTACAAGCCTTCCGCATACAATCGATTTCCAGAGGGGATTTTACGATTCTCAGCGACCACAAAAGATCGGAAGCGTCCATGAAATAAGCGTTCGGCAACCCCTCTTTTATCTCAACAAAGTCATTATAGGACAGGCCCAGCCGCTGTTCCCTTCCCAATTCCGTGCCGATCCTCGCATTGCCGAGGGATTTTTCCCCGAATACGCTTTTTATAAGATCCATCGGCGGACCCTGCATGGTGGTATAGGTCCGAATATCCGCCACCCACGACTCTTTTTTTTGCGACGCTTCAAAAAAATCGTGGACCATCACAATGGGTTCGTCTTCTCTGGGTATGAGCATGAAGGTGGGTCTGGAAAATGAAAAATCACCATGTCCGCCGCTGAAATAGGTAAAGTTGTCGGCGCCGGTAATCAGCAGGGCATCCAATCCTTTGTCAGCCATTACCTTCCCGGCGCTTTCCCATCTTCTTTCATATTCTATTTTGGGGAAACGCTTATAGTCTAAGTTTACATCGAATCGAGACATTTCTTTTGCAAAATGCTTTTGAGGGAACGCTATAAATTGCCCGCATCCGTTTTCGGTAGCAAGGAGAGGTTTACTGTATTCAAAACCAAAGGTTGCCTATAAGCCATCTAAAAAAGAGATTTTGGTCCAAAATCAAGCCGGCATCATAAAACGACCAAACCGATATCTCGCTGAGCGGCAAGATCGAAGGTTTTGATGGCGATCATTGTATCCTGCACCCCCACCCCGGTCAGATCGCAGACGGTAATCTGCCGGTCATCGCTGCGCCCGCGGGCTTTGCCGTTGATGATCGCTCCCAGTTCGACCACAGCCGAGTCCTCGGTCATCAAGTTCTGCTCAAGGGCGCTGCGCAGTTCCCCCAGTCGAAAGCTCTGGGATTTAAGATCGCAGGCCACCAGGTCCGCCCCGGCCAGCACATCGGCTTCGAGCTCCTGCTTTTCTTCTGTGTCGCTTCCCATGGCCGTGATGTGAAGACCCGGATGCAGCCATTGTGATTTGACAAACCCCCGGCGGGCGGGCGTGGTGGTGACCACGATACTGCTTTCCTTAACAACGGCCTCGACGCTGGGTGATTTAACCACCTCCACGTTTAGCATTTGCCGCATGTCGCGCACATAACGATCCTTGTCATCGTCCGAATCCAGGCTGAACATGCGGATGCTCGAAAACGGCCGCACCTGCATCAGGGCTTTCATCTGAAAGCGGGCCTGGACCCCGGAGCCGATCACGCCGACCGCTTCGACCTGTTGCGGTGCCAGGTATTTGGCGGCCACGGCCCCGGCAGCGCCGGTGCGCACCTGGGTCAGATAGCCGTTGTCCAGCAGCACGCCCTGGAGGAATCCGGTTTCGGCGCTGATCACCAGCATCTGGCCGCTTTGGGAAGGCAGGCCCAGGCCGGGATTTTCGAAAAAGCCGGAAGCAACTTTGACGGCCAGCTGGTTGTATCCTTTGATGTAAGCGCTTTTGATATCCACCTCTCCGGTCTTTTCAGGCACCGGGATCATCATGATCGGCGGGACCAGGGCGTTGCCGTTGTCCAATTCACTAAATGCGGTCTCAATCGCAGCAATGACCGACGGTTCCAGCGATACGATGCTTCTGATCTCTTTTTCGTTGAGGATGCGAATCACGGATTGCGTTTCCTTTCCAGTTCTTGGAGAATAACCTGCAGATAGGTGGCCGAGTCGATGCTGCCGCCGGTGATAACCGTAACGACGCGCTTGCCGCTCACATCGATGCGGTGGTTCAGCATGGCGCCCACACCGAGGGCCGCGGCACCTTCGGCAATGATCCGGTGGACATCGAAGAGATAAAACAGGCCCGCCTTGATCTCCGCCTCGGTGATCAACAGATGATCGTCCACGTATTTCTCGATCATGGGCAGGGTGTATTGATTGTCGACACCGATGCCGCCCAGGAGCGATTCGGCGATGGATGGCTTCTCTTCCACCTGAACCAATTTGCCGGCCTTGAGACTTTCCAACATGGCCGGCGATCGTTTAAGTGACAGCCCGATGATCCGGATATCGGGATTGATGGATTTGGCGGCCATGGCGATTCCCGAGAGCAGGCCGCCGCCGGAAAGCGGGACCAACAAGACGTCGGTATCGGGTAGCTTGGCCAGAATTTCAAGGGCGATGGTTCCCTGGCCGGCAATAATCATGGGATCGTCAAATGGAACCACCGGGACAAGTCCTTCGGCGGCGGCCAGATCCCGATAGTTTTCTTCCGCTTCATCCTGGGAGCGGCCCTTCACGGAAACCTCCGCCCCCAGTTTTCTGATGGCTGTCACCCTATTGGATGCCACGTGTTCCGAGAGGCACACAACCGCCCTGACCCCGAGCTTCCCGGCCACATAGGCCACTGCTTTGCCGTGGTTGCCCGTGGAGAAGGTAATCACACCTTTTTGCCGCTGGGGTTCGCCGAGACTCAAAATCTTGTTCGCAGCGCCCCTGACCTTAAATGCCCCGGTCTCCTGCAAAGACTCCAGCTTCAGATGAATCTGTTGGGCAGCGGTTTTTGCGGCCAAATCCAAAGACGCCGTCAGTGGCGTCCGGCGGATCACCGGCTTTATACGAACATTCGCCTGATAGACATCAAGCAATGTCGGCATTTTTCCCATAAAAACCCTTTATCACTTACCTTTTGTCACGGTCAGGAAGTGCTGCGGGTGTTGTGCCCGCATCCTCTTTGCAGATTACGGAGTTCAGAAACTGCCTGGTGCGCTGCTCCTTAGGCGTTGTGAAAATCTCTTTGGGAGTGCCCGCTTCGATGATACGTCCGTGGTCGAACATGCACACACGGTCTGCGACGTCCTGGGCAAAGCCCATCTCGTGGGTCACGACGAGCATGGTCAGGTCGTGCGCATCTGCCAGCTTGCGTATGACGTCGAGGACGCTGCCCACCATTTCAGGATCCAAGGCCGAAGTCGGCTCATCGAATAAGATCATCTTGGGGCGCATCGCAAGGGCACGCGCGATGGCAACGCGCTGCTTCTGTCCACCTGACAGTTGTGCCGGATACATGTTCTTTTGCGCGGTCATCCCAACCATCTCGAGAAGGTTCTCTGCTCGCTTGATCGCTTCCTTGCGCGGGATCTTCAACACATGGATCGGCGCTTCGGTGATGTTGCGCAGCACCGACATATTCGGAAACAGGTTGAAAAGTTGAAATACCATGCCCACTTTCCGGCGCATCTTGTGCAGGTGGGCGGCGCTCGCGGGAACTCTTTTTCCGTGCTTGTGCTCGTGCCACAAGAGCTCTTCATCAATATACACGGCGCCGCCCTGGATGTCCTCAAGGGTCATGAGGATGCGCAGCACTGTCGTCTTGCCCGATCCGGACGGACCCATGAGTACGACTTTTTCTCCCGAATACACCTCAAAGTCGAATTCCTTGAGAACAACAGTGTCTCCGAACTTCTTGAGGACTCTCTCGAATCTGGCGATCGGTTTCTGCTTCATTTCAGTGGAATCCCTTCTTTAGGCAGACGGCGATCGATGTAACGAATAAGCGCGGATGATATTACTGTGAGAATCAGAAACAAAGCGCCCACCATGCTGAGCGGAATCAGATAACGAAAGGTGCGGTCCCCGATAATCTTGGCCACATTCAGCACTTCCAGCACCGTCACGGCCGACAAAATGGGCGTGTCCTTGATGATGGAGATCAGGTAGTTGCCCATAGCCGGAACGATGCGGGGAATGGCTTGGGGGATTACGATATCTCGATAGATGCGCTGAGTTCGCAGACTCAATGCTTTGGCCGCTTCCCACTGCCCTTGGGGGATCGCCTCCAGGCCGGCGCGATATACTTCGGCGGTATAAGCGCTATACTGGATACCCAGCGCGATGGTTCTGTCAGAAAGGCGGAGAATATGAGGCCATAGTCGGGCAAAACATAATAAACAAAATACACCTGAACCAACAGCGGCGTATCACGTATAAACTCGATCAAAACCGCGGTGGGCCATGAAACGATTCGATACGGCACCGCTCGCAGCAATGCCAATGGGAGTCCCAAGATCAGCGCCAGGAGGAATCCACACACCGTGGCCTTGATTGTGACCTCGAGGCCAATCAGAAGTATCGGAAGGATCGACCAGGCAAAGGCCCAATTCGAGCTGAGATTCCAGGGAATATCAAACAGCATCACCGAGCTCCTTCACGGCCGGAGGCTGCCGTCAAAATACGTTCCAGCCATTTCATAATCGCCGTTAACACGAGTGCCAGCAAAAAGTACAGCAACAGCGTGATAACATAGATGGGGACAGTCTGCAGCGTCTCGTTGCGAAGCGTTTGCGCCTGAAAAGTCAGATCACTCAATGTGATCAGAGATACCAGCGCCGAATCTTTCATGTTCTGAACGACCAGGTTACCAAAGGGGGGCATCATCTCAACAACAGCCTGCGGGATCAGCACCTTCCACAAGGTTCGATGCGGCGTGAAATTGAGCGCTATTGCGGCTTCATATTGTCCAGTATCGACCGCCAGAATGGCCCCGCGAACCACCTCGGCGCCATAGGCGCCGATATTCAGAGACAGGGCCCAAATACCGGCCGACACCGGAGACAGACTTACGCCGAGGAGCGGCAAGGCATAAAACAGCCAGAACAGCTGAACCAACAACGACGTCCCTCGAAAAATCTCAATATACACTTCCGAAATGATGCGCACCGGCAAATGGCGGCTCATCTTGCCGATGCCGAATACAAACGAAAAAATTCCACCCAGTACAGTTGAAACGAGCGTAACCCATACCGTTACTTTAAATCCATTGAGAAGGACAAGTATCATTTGTGCATAAGTCATTACCTTCTCCTCCCAAAACAACCGAACATGGCAATAAACCACCCCGCAGCAAACCACGGCGTATCGTTAATAGGGAGAAACACCGCAAGCCGCGGGAATAGTGCCGCAGGAGAATTCAGGACACCGTCGCCCTCACATCCAGAGTCAGGGCGACGGTACGCGCGTCGCAGATCACTTATTTTTTCCCGCACAGAGGTCCTCTGATGTATACTTGTGAGCCATGTCTATGGAATGCTGATCCAGGCCGTAGTGCTTCAGTGTTTTACTATAGAACGGTGTTTTCTGCACGGCGGCAAGGTTCTTGTTGAATTCCTTCAACAGCCGGGTATCATGCTTATTAAAAGTGAACCCGCCCCAACTGCGGATGGGTTTCCCATTGATAATCGGATCACTGAAAGGTTCGGCCGGCTCAACGCGCTTGCTCTTCATGGCCAGGCGCTGCACGGTCAATCCTGTCGCCGCGTAAGCATCGATTCTTCCGGTTGCCACCGCAGACACCGCGTCGGTATTGGCGGCGAGCATAACCAGTTGGGAGCTCGGTATGTGAACCGCCTGGGCAAAATCAAGCTGGTCGGCGCCCGAGACGATACCCATCTTGAGATTGTGATTCTTTACAAAATCCTGGTAGCTGTGAATATTTTTAGGGTTACCTTTCTTGACTAAAAGGCCTTCACCATAGCTGGTGTTCGGCTCGGAGAAGTTGACCTGCTGGCAGCGCTTAGGGAGGATATTTTGCTCCGCCGCAACGATATCAACTCGGTTGGCTTTCAGTGCGGGGATCAGAGAACCGAATTCCGTCACGGTCCATTGAATATCATCGATACCCATGCGCTTGAGAACCGCGCGGGCGACGTCCGGGCCGAATCCCTTAGCCTTGCCACTCGAGGTAACGTACCCGTATGGAATTTCATTGGCTACCGCAATCCGTATGTATCCGCGCTTCTTGATGTTTTTAAGACTGTCAGCCGAGGCAGCCAGTGAAAGTCCAAGGGTCAGTATACTCACGATAGCCAGCTGAAAGATAAAATGTACCTGCTTTCTTTGCATTGTTGTCACCTCCATGTTGATGTATGTGTTTTCCTTACCCGACCATTGCCGAGCATAATCCCTAGCCTAAATATTTTTCATGAATCACCCCCCATTGTTTAAATATGTTTTCCATGGCAATCGCGATGATGCGCTTTTACCTGAAAAAAGTCATCATTTCTTCTCTGCCTGAAAAACAGCTTCGATTTAACTATCGTTGCAAAAGTCGGAGGGCTTCAGAGCCACGGCGCCAAGGGTGAAGCCGTAGTAAACCTACTGCGAACCCTTGGCAACGCAGGATCTGGAGTTCTCCAGCTTTCCCGAAGGGTAAAGAACATGGCATCAAATTGGCCCCATCCTTTGAATGCACCATGGATTGGAAATCAAAAATGGGGGCATTTCGATGATTTTTATTTGAAACTCGTACAGATAATTCCCCTTTTGCCATGTTGTTTATGCAACGTTAATGTTCTTTTGTTTTCAGAAATTGCAGGTTGCCTGCGTTTTTGAAAAATGACAAAGCTCCTCTGACGTGCATTTCAACACCAACGCTCAGCACGTCTTCATCTATATTAAAGCGTAGGTGGTGGTGCGGGAAACATGTTTCTTTGGATGGATTTCCTGCGCCGAGAAAATAGAACGCACTAGGGGCACGGGCTGCAAACTCGGAAAAGTCTTCCCCGGCCAGCGAGACGAAGGAAACGATCTCCGGCGCCGGATTCAGTTCATCAGCCGCCACTGATCTGATCAACCCTATCATTTCCGGGTGGTTCACCAACGTGGGATGGCCATAAAGGGAAGAGAGTTCGTACTCGGCGCGGTGTGCAGCGCAGATATCCGATACAACGCGTTCAAACCGCTTTTTCGGGCTTTCCTCACTCTCTTGATCTCCTTCAAATAGATATCGCATGGTTCCCGATAAAGTAACTGTATCCGGGATCACATTGGATGCCGTTCCTCCTTCGATCTTACCGAACATAATGACAGTCGGCTCTTTGAGCGCATCAATTTCCCGCGTCTGGATGATTTGGACTCCCTGGATAACGGCAGCGGCAGCGAGGACCGGATCAATCGCGCTTTGCGGAGTAGCGGTGTGTCCGCCGCGGCCTTTCACAACCAGTTTGAAATGCTCCATCCCCGCCATTACCGCCCCTGCCGTAAGGGCGATCTGCCCTACGTGAAGAGACGTCCAGATATGCAGACCGAGGCAGGCATCAACCTTTGGGTTTTCCATCAAACCCTCTTGGATCATCGCAAGTGCCCCGACATTCTCTTCATTGGGCTCAAAAACGAATTTTATGTTGCCCTTCAAACTGGCCTTCAAATCTGAAAGGATGTTCGCCGCGACCAGCAGCATGGCGGTATGGGCGTCGTGTCCACAGGCGTGCATAACACCTTCGTTTTCGGACTTGTAAGGAATGTCGCTTTCTTCCTGGATGGGCAGGGCATCCATGTCGGCGCGAATGAGCAGGGTCGGACCTGGTCGATCTCCCCTAAGAAAGCCCACCACCCCAGTCTGGTTCAAGCAACTGACCTCCAGTCCGCAGCCGTTCAAGTAAGACGAAACTTTTTCAGAGGTTCGATATTCTCTAAGACCCAGTTCAGGATGGCGGTGAAAATCACGCCTCAGATCCACAACTTCCTCATTGTGTTCGGCCACCTTTTTAGATATTTCCATCTTTCGTTTCCTCACACCACCGGTATGAAACCATCCGGGAAGTTCTTCCGGCGGGCAGGTCTCCGAATTCTCTTTATTCCTTTATGAAAAGCTTTCGCGGAAAATTAGCAAATGTTTCACAGCCATCTTCTGTCACTCGGAAAGCTTCGCTGCACTCAAATCCCCAGTTATCCATCCACATACCCAAAATCATGTGGAACGTCATGTTGGCCTGAAGAACCGTTTTGTCTCCTGGTCTTAGACTGGCAGTGTGTTCGCCCCAGTCCGGGGGATAATTGAGCCCCATGGCGTACCCAATCCTTGATTCCTTAACCAGGCCTGCCTTTGAAATAATTTCGCGCCACACCCTTTCCACATCCTCGCACAACAATCCCGGTTTTATTGCGTCCAACGTTGCATTGAGCCCTTCAACAACCACCTTCGCGGTATCTTGCAGCTTTTGCGGCGGATTTGATCCCAGATACATGGTGCGTGCCATGGGACTGTGGTAACGATTGCAGCATGCGGCAAGTTCGAGATTTACAGCTGCTTCGTTTTCATAAGGTTTGTCCGTCCAGGTAAGGTGCGGCGTGGAGGTCTTTTCACCCGTCGGCATCAACGGCACAATAGCCGTATAGTCTCCTCCGAACGTTTCTGTTCCTCTAATCTGTGCTCTGACAATTTCCGCCACCGCATCGCATTCCCTGACACCGGGGGTCACAACATCAATGGCTGTCTGCATCACCTTTTCCATAATCTTGCCGGCCTGGCGCATATAATTGATTTCTTGCTCCGACTTAATCAGCCGGACCCAACTGACCAGCAGGTTCCCATCGGCAAAAGAAGCATCCGGGAGATCATCCTTGAGGGCTTCATACCCGCGGGCAGTGAAGTAGTAAGCGTCCATTTCCAGGCCAATTCGTTTTTTATCCCATCCTCGCTGTTTTATAACGTCGGCTACAAAGTCCATGGGATGCCGTTCCGTGGTCTGAACGTAATAGTCAGGGTACCCGATAATATTTTCATCCCGCAGAAAGGTAGTATACCGTGCACCGGCTGCATCCATCTCGCGACCGACCCATACCGGTTCCTCACTATCAAGGCTGATAATGACCACCTGTGGCACATAGAAAGACCAGCCGTCATAGCCCGTCAGATAGTTCATATTGGCTGGATCCGAAACCACCAGAACTTCCATATCAGCCGCTTCCATGCGAACCTCGGTCTTCTTAATTCTCTCAACGTATTCTGCTGTTTCAAAGACCGCCATTTTCCCCTCCTGTAACGTCTGATGTGATCATATATTTTCGTGTAACCCACATTCTTGTCGGAATCTGGAAGGAACCGTCCCCTGCCCATGTAACAACATTTGCACAAGAGGGTTTTGTACTATGAAATTCATGAGAGCAGCTCACGGACACCCTTTTCGATTCTCACGAGTGCTTCCCGGATGTTTTCCAAATCCATGGCAAACGATATGCGCACATATCCTTCTCCTCTCTCCCCGAAGACACTTCCAGGCACCACCGCGACCTTGTGTTCCCTGACAAGATACTTTGCAAACTCCCAGGACGTCAGGCCGCATTCCGTTATGTTCGGAAATGCATAGAAGGTCGATTCGGGCAAAATGCACGATATCCCATCAATGGCGTTTAATCCCTCGCAAATCACCTTTCGCCTTTTTTCATATTCTGTCACCATATCGCGGACTGAGTCCTGCGGCCCCTTGATCGCAGCCAGCGCAGCCCGCTGGGATACCGCCGTAACGCCTGAGACCATGTGCTCCATCAATTTTTCCATTTCATCGATGAGTGCTTTTGGTGCGACCGCATACCCTACCCGCCAGCCTGTCATGGCGTACGACTTGGACAGCGTGAAGGCGGAAATCGTTCGTTCCTTCATGCCTTCGAAAGATGCGATGCTTACATGCTTTTTCCCGTCAAAAATAATATGCTCGTAGGGCTCATCCGAAAGAACGATCATATTGTTTTCCTGGGCTATTTTAGCGATTTCTTGTAGTATTGCTTGGTCCAGGACCGCACCAGTGGGGTTGGAAGGAGAATTGAGAATCAGAAGCTTTGTCTTTTCCGTAATTGCTGATTTGATGTCAGCCGGGCTCACCTTGAAGAGATTCTTCTCAAATGCCGGGACTGGTACCGGCACTCCACCGAATAGCCTGATCTGCGAATAATAATCGTACCCAGGGTCAATGAGGATCACCTCCTCCCCAGGCTCTATGAGGTGGAGGATGGTATTAAAAATGACCTGCATGGCACCGACAGCGACGAAGATCTCCGTTTCGGGGTCTGCAACGATGTTATTTTCTGTCTTGAGCTTCTCCGCAATTGCTTCTCTTAAATCCTCAAACCCCTTCGCAGGCGGGTATCGCGTGTATCCATCATCCAGGGCCTTTTTGGCGGCTTCCCGAATAAACGCCGGGGTATCAAAATCCGGCTGGCCGATACCAAGATTAATCACGCCCGGGATCTCATCAGCCAAAGCGAACATCACCCGGATGCCGGACCATTCAACCGCCATACTTCGACTGGCCAATGCCTTTTCAATTTCCATAGCTTTTCTTCTCATGTGCAGGGTTATAGAGTCAAAACGGACCCGATTCACGTTGACTATGCAGACACGGGCAGCACAAGGTCGGCGGGTCCCTTCTCAGATGTCTTGATTTCCGGTGCATGTCGCTCCACGATCTCTTGTACGATGGAGGCGATTTTCACCTTCTCTCGAATCAGTCCCTGATGCCATGACTCGGTAATCCAGGGCTTGTATATATCACCCTCAGAGGTGCCGGGTTCAAATTTGAAATAACAAGGCGACCCAATCCTGGCAATTTCAGGCGCCTCATAAGCTCTGAACATTCCACCGAAAGAATCCACGATAATAATGTAGACATCCAATGGAATATCAATGGCTTTCCTGATACCTCCCAGAATCGGCAATGAGATATCCGAGGAAGGATTCAGGGAATTGGCGCCCATAGATTCAACCACACGAGCACCAGCCGCACTGCAATATCCGCCAAAGACGGAGAATTTGAATATGGTTTCCGGAGGGATCAGGCCTTCAGTGCGCATTTTGTGTAGAAGAGACAAAACACCCTCATCATAGACCAGGAAGCCGCGATGACCCGCTTCAATGCTTCGCATGATATCAGCGATATGATAGGAAATATGATCCGATCCGCGCAGCCTGAAGGCCTGCATCGCGCCTTCCGTATTCGAGCTCTCCTTAGCGCCTACATCCCAACCTTTCCGGTGGCCAACAGTCATAACCACCTCTATCTTTTCTTCACGAGCCATTTGGGCCATCGATTTCAGCTCTTCGAAGTCACAATAGGTGGACCCGCCCACTGCCGCTATGACGCGATGGACCACCAGATTTCGTTTGTGCGCTTCATCGATCAAGGCCTCCATCGTTGAGGCCCTTTCCACCCCTGCAATTTCGATTCGGTAATTTGCACCGTCAGGAAATGTCTTTTCCGAGGTGGGCAACTCATACGCGTCACGACCGGGAATTCCTTCCTTTTCCATAACATCTCGTATTTTTTTCAATATTTCAGACATGATTTTCTCCGTCCCGGATGCTTTTCTTGGCTCGCATCCATTTTTTTTAAGCCGGCTTGCAGGTGGTTCATCATTTCTCCAGCAGCTTTCTGAGCTTCGGCAATTCGCCCTCTACCATCCTGTAGGCGTGCTCCTCCTGAGGAAACATCCCGTTTCGCGCATCCTGGGCATACTGCTTAAAGGCATTGATGGTTTTTTCTCCCAGATTTTCATATTTTTTGACAAATTTAGGAGTGAAGGCCTGAAAAATTCCCAGCACGTCGCTGCAGATCATGAGTTGGCCGTCGGCTTCCCAGCCGGCGCCGATGCTGTACACCGGAATTTTCAGGGTCTCGCGGATGATACCGCAGACCTCCGGCGGCACGGCTTCCACCAGCAGGGCAAAGGCCCCGGCAGCCTCAATGGCCCGGGCATCCGCAATCAGCTCCCTGGCTGTTTCCGCCGTGCGGCCCTGGGCCTTGAATCCGCCCAGTTGGCCCGAACTTTGCGGCGTGAGCCCGATATGTCCCATGCACAGCATCCCGCCTTCGGAAATGGCCTGGATTTGCGGGCACACGCGGGTACCGCCCTCCAGTTTGATGGCGTCCACGCCGGCCTCCTTGTGAAACCGGCCCGCATTGCGCACGGCATCGGGAACGCTGACCTGATAGGACAAAAACGGCATGTCACCGATGACGAACGTATTGGACGCACCGCGCCGCACCCCTTCGCTGTGCCAGATGCACTGGTCCATGGTCACCGGTATCGTACCGCTGTATCCGTAGACGCACATGCCCAATGAATCGCCCACGAGAATCATGTCCATACCGGCCTGTTCGGCAAAGGTGGCGGTCCAGTAGTCATAGGCGGTGATCCAGACCGCTTTTTGATTCTCCTGTTTCATTTTCAGTAGATCGAGACGTGACAGTTTCTTTTTTTGCATGATTCGTTTTCCTCCTTTGAGAAAGATACGGTCGATGGTCAATAAAACAGATGGCGTTATACAACCGGGGCGCCGATCTGCCGAGAAATTTGCTGGCACAGCGACCGCAGCTTTTTTTGAATGGCTTCGATTTTTTCATCCGACATCCGCAAGGCGGGAGCGGACACGCTCATGGCATAGGCCGGCCGGCCCGTGTAATCGAATATGGGTACGCCGACGCAGCGAAGACCAAGGCTCAGCTCTTCATCGTCGACGGCATAACCGCGCTCATGGATCCGCTCGATTTCAGCCCTCAACGTCTGCGGGTCCGTAATGGTCCTGGGTGTCATGGCGACCAACGTTACCGCGCCCAGATAGCCTTCAAATTCTCCCGCAGGCAGAAAGGCCAGCACCGCTTTGCCCAGCCCGGTGCAGTAAGCCGGTGTCACCGCGCCCAGACCCACATCCAGTCTGAGAATTTCAGTGCTGTTGATCTTGTCCACATGCACGATGGCTTTGCCGTCCCAATGCCCCAGATTCACTGTTTCGCCGAAAGCGTCTGCCGCTTCCTGCATATATGGATGGGCGATGTGGCGAATCTCAAAGCCTTCCAATTTTCGCATCCCCAGTTCGAGGACCTTAAATGTCAGGCGATATCGTCTCTCTTTGGTTTTTTCGACATATCCTAGATCCCGAAGGGTCGATAAAAATCGATGGCTGGCGGCCCTGCTGGTAGTGAGGCAGGCTGCAACGCGGGCAGCGGACATTTCACCGCTGGCGGCCAGATGCTCTAATATCCGCAAGCCCTTGGCCAGGGACGATACAAAATAATATTTTTCACCTTTAGAAGGCATCGTGTGCCTCAAACCGCATCAATGGTTTCGTCTGCCTGCCGATCCCCTTCCGCATAAGCGTCTCTCTATATGTGACGCAATCTCTCTATATGTAACATCATAAAGATGCGAAAATATCTTGTCAAGGGTTTTTCCAAAGCATTCCGATACAAATAATCAGGCATGTGCTGAAAAGCGTATGGACGTGGAGGTCGATCTTTCGTTCAGCCTCCTTCGTGGGCAGTGAGTTCTCCTACGAAGACATCGCCAGCCAGGAAATTGAAAAATACACCTACAAGTGGCTGCGGGATGAAAAATACGAGGGGCAGAACTGCTTCGTTTTTGCACGCTATCCGCTGGACAAGCGCAACTCGGGTTACCGGCGGCAGGTGATCTGGATGGATAAGACCGCCTACCGCGTGCTCAAAATCGACTACTACGACCGCAAAAACTCCCTTCTCAAAACGCTGACAGCCGGGGATTACCACCAGTACCGGGGAAAATTCTGGCGGGCGCACAGGATGGAGATGGTCAACCACCAGAACGGCAAGCGCACGCTGCTCATCTGGTCTAACTTCCGGTTCGGCGTCGGCCTGACAGCGCGGAATTTCAACAAAAACAGCCTGAAGCGCGCCCGATGAAGCCGTGGTTCGCACTGGTTGCCTGGATCGCTGCGTTACTGGCCGGCCAGCTTTGCACCCCCGCCGCGCACGGCCATGAACTCTCCGGATACATCGAAGGTGAAATGCGTTTTTTCCCCAACGCGCCTCTTTGCGACGACCAGCAAAACAACAACGCGTCACTGGCTTTGCAGCCTGAGTACTATCACGAGCTTAAAAGCGGATCCAGCTTCACCTTCGTTCCCTTCGTACGCCTGGACAGCGCCGATTCCCGACGCACGCACGTCGATATCCGTGAGCTGAACTTTCTGTACCTGGCCGAACGCTGGGAACTGACGGTAGGCATCGACAAGGTTTTCTGGGGGGTTACCGAGTTCCACCACCTAGTGGACATCATCAACCAGACGGACCTGGTGGAAGCGCTGGACGGAGAGCAGAAACTGGGCCAGCACATGGTGCACTTCTCGGTTCCCGCCGACTGGGGAACGCTTGATTTTTTCATCCTGCCCTGGTTCCGGGAAATGACCTTTCCCGGACCCGGCGGCCGGCTGCGGTTGGAAACGCCGGTGGATACAGACCACCCGCTATACGAAAGCCCTGCCGGCCAGAGCCACCTCGATTTTGCCCTGCGCTACAACCGGACCATCGGCAACACGGATTTCGGTATCTACCACTTTTCCGGCACCGGCCGCGAGCCGGGGTTCCTGCCCGCTGTGACCCCCGCTGGCGGCTTGGTGCTGCGCCCTTTCTATCAAATCATCCAGCAGACCGGGATCGACCTGCAGACCGTGGCGGGCCAATGGCTTTGGAAGCTGGAAGCCCTCCACCGCAGCGGCCAGGGACCTGCTTTTTTCGCCGCCACGGGCGGTTTCGAGTACACTTTCGTGGCCGTCGGCGACACGGCTATGGATGTGGGCCTGCTGGCCGAATACGCTTACGACGAACGCGGTAACCGGGCCGGCACCTTTTACCAGAATGACGCCATGTTCGGTCTGCGCCTGACGGCCAACGACGCGGCCAGCTCGGAAGTGCTGATCGGCGCCATCCTGGATCTCGAAAACGGGACCAAGCTCATCAGCATCCAGGGCAGCCGGCGCATCGGAGATCGCGTTAAACTGACCATAGATGCCGGATTTTTCATTGATCCGGATCCGCAGGACATCCTCTTCGACCTGCGCCGCGACGACTTCCTGCGGCTCCAGCTCGCGGTGTTTTTCTGAAAAGGCGGCTGGGGCGGCGGCCAAACCACGTCCGGTCGCCCCTTCAGCGATCCCAGAGGTAAAACAGGGCTTCGGCAATCAAGGCAAAGATGCGCATGCTAAACTCCTTGCTGAACGTTAAAAGGCGGCACCCGCAGGTCCGCCAAAAGCCGCTTCCTTTATCGCTGTCGGATGAGGCCGTCAAGTGTTTTTTTCGACCGGCCGGGATGACGGCTCAGCCGGGCCGCGGCAAGGCCTTTTCCGCCGCGCTGCCGCCAATTGATTTGCCTTGACAAAATGGCCGTTTCCAATTAGTAGATAGTCTTTTTACTGGAAGGTAGTGGTGAGTTTTGTGGACCGGTTTTTCATACCCATGGAAAGGAGAGGTGCAAATGTCTAGTTTAATTCCCCCGCATGGCGGAAAAGGTCTGACCTGCTGTTTGCTGGAAGGCGACGCGCTGGAGGCTGAAAAGAAAAAGGCCCAAGGCCTTAAAAAAGTACCGCTTTCGCCGCGCGCCAAAGGCGATCTGATCATGATGGGCATCGGCGGCTTCAGCCCCTTGACCGGCTTTATGCGCCGGGCCGACTGGAAGGGGGTCTGCGAAAATTTCCTTTTGGCCGACGGCACGTTCTGGCCCATCCCGGTGACGCTGGATGTGGATCGCCAAGACGCCGAGGCCATCAGCGAGGGAGAGGAAATCGCGCTGTTCGATCCCGAAGGCGATGAGATCATGGGCACCATGCAAGTGACCGAAAAATACGCCATGACCGAAGCCGACAAGATCTTCGAGTGTGAAAAGATCTTCATGGGCGAAGGCACCCCCACGGCCGAGGAATTCTGGAAAATCGCCAAGGACGACCACCCCGGTGTACAGATGGTCATGGGCCAGAAGGACTTCAACCTGGCCGGGCCCGTCAAGGTGCTCAGCGAGGGGGAATACCCGACAAAGTACGCCGGTGTCTATATGCGCCCCGAGGAATCGCGTAAAATTTTCGATGAACGCGGCTGGAGCGAAGTCGCCGCCCTGCAGCTGCGCAATCCCATGCACCGTTCCCACGAGTACCTGTGCAAAATCGCCGTAGAAGTCTGCGACGGCGTCTATATCCACTCGCTGGTGGGCAACTTGAAGCCGGGGGACATACCGGCCGAGGTGCGCGTCAAATGCATCGACACCCTGGTGAAAAATTATTTTGTGGAAGAGAACGTGGTGCAGGGTGGCTATCCGCTTGATATGCGTTACGCCGGTCCGCGCGAAGGCCTGCTGCACGCCACCTTCCGCCAGAACTACGGCTGTTCGCGCATGATCATCGGCCGTGACCATGCCGGCGTGGGCGACTTTTACGGCATGTTCGAAGCCCAGACGATTTTCGATAAAATCCCTGTCCCCCAAGAACCGGGCAAAGCGCTTTTGTGCAAACCGCTGAAAATCGACTGGACCTTCTACTGCTATAAATGCGACGGCATGGCCTCGCTGCGCACCTGTCCCCACGGCAAGGAAGACCGCGTGCTGCTCTCCGGCACCATGCTGCGCAAGATGCTCTCCGAAGGCGGCGAGATCCCGGATCACTTCGGCCGCGACGAGGTGTTGGCGATTTTGCGCAAATACTACGAGGGGTTGACCGAAAAAGTCGAGATCAAACTGCACGGCGCCGCCACCGGCGAATAAGCCCACTGCGTCGGCCACCGGCCTTGGCTGCAAACAAAAAGGGAGAAAGCCCCGGGGCTTCTCCCTTTTTTTGCGCCTGACGCCCGCAGCAGATTGCCGGGCAATACCCGCGGGACATCGACCTATTGACGTCCCGCGTACTCATTGTAGGCCAAGGCCGTCGTGCGGTACACTAGGTGCGCCAGTTTTGAAAAAGGCGTGTAGGCAAACAGCGTCCACACGAACATCAGGTGGATAAAATAGAGCGTGTAACAGAGCCCGGCCAGACCCGCCAGGCGTGACATCTGGCTGAGCATGCCGGTCAAACCCAACGCCAGCACGAGCCCCACCAGGTACCAGTCCCAGTAACGCGACAGCTGGTCTTTTTTGGCGTAGCGGTTCTTGATCAGCAGCAGACCGCCGATGATCAGCGCCAGGCCGCTGACATTGGCCAGCCACTTGACCGGGTTGAGCTGCGTGTAGGGGCCGTCGATATGAAAAACCCAGTCCGCGATGAAAAAGCAGGTGGTGACGACAAAGAGCCCGATGAACCCGAACAGCACCATCATGTGAGCGGTCGAGCGCTCACGGTTTTCCGAACAGTCGTTGAATTTTTCATGCTTGAAAATCACCGGCACCACCCGCAACAGAGCCTGGAAAAAGCCGGTCGGATCGATCTTCTCCCGGCTGGTCTTGCCTTCGGCCAGGGCATTGGCGTGTATGTCCGCCACAAAACGCTTGAGCCCCAGGGCGAACACGGCCACCGACCACATGAAGGTGGGCACCATGATGACATCCACCAGGTAGTTGTTGATGAAATCGGCCTGCCAGAATTCCTCCGCACCGGGTGCGAAGTTCAGCCAGTTGACGCCGAAGAGTTTGAGCACCAGTCCCAGCACCAGGAAAATAACGGCCGGCACCGCCAGGAGAACAGGCAGCTTCTTGGGGTCACTGACCGCCTTGTAAAGCGCTTTGGGCTTGGCATAGTCCATGATGGTGTATTCGCGCATGGCCGCCAGGGCGTCACCCGGTTTGGCGCCCCGCGGGCAGAGCGTCGAGCAGTCGCCGCAGTTGTGGCACAGCCAGATGTCGGCATTGCCGACGATTTTGTCTTTCAGCCCCCAGGAAGCGGCAATCATCTCCTTGCGGGGAAAAGGCCGCGTGTCCGGAGAAATGGGGCAGGCCACCGAGCAGGTGGCGCACTGGTAGCATTTTTTCAGGTCCTCCGCCCCCAGACCGGCCAGCGCATTGATGAAGCCCACATCAGAATCAACAACGTATGTTTCCGCCATAATCGTAACCCTCCTCGTTTGACAGCGGCATATCACGGGATGTTACCGCCCGATAAGCATGGGTACTGCAGCGCTTAGAAACCCTTGAACGGGTTCGGGCCCAGCCCTTCGATGACCTCCACAAAATCGTTGATGATCTTGGGAAGCTTGTCGTAGTCGTCGATGGCCACCTGGAACTGGGCCACGCGCTCTTCCTCCAGCGCCAGGCTCGACAGCGCCTCTCCGATCTTGCGCATGCGCGTATCCGCCAGTTCGCTCCCCTTGACGAAATGGCACTGGTAGTCGTCGCCATGCTTGCAGCCCAGCAGAAAGACCCCGTCCATGCCCTGGGAGAGGGCGTCCTTGATCCAGATCACGTTCACCGAATCCAGGCAGCGCACCGGAATGAAACGCACCTCTGCCGAATAGGACTGGCGGTTTAACCCCACCATGTCAAGCGCGGGGTAGGCATCGTTTTCGCAGACCAGCCCCAGAATCCGCAGGGGGGGCTCTTCGTAATCGTCTTCCGACGGCACGCCCACGGCCTTGACCATGGAGCCGATGCTGTCGATGTTGTAGTCGGCAAAACCGATGATACGCTCGGGACAGGCCCCCATGCAGGTGCCGCAGCGCCGGCAGCGCGTGGGATTGGGTTTGGGGGTGCCGCGCTCGTCATCGTCCAGGGCGCCGAAGGGACACTCCTCGGTGCAGCGCTTACACTGGACGCAGCGCTGGAAGAAAAAGTCCGGGAATGTCATGTCGCCCGAGCGCGGGTGCACGGACACGCCGCGGTTGACCGACTCCAGGCACTGGACGGCTTTAAGGGCCGCACCGGCCGCGTCTTCCATGGACTCTTCGACGGTCATGGCGCGCCGGATGCCGCCGGCGGCGTAAATGCCGGTGCGCTGGGTTTCGTAGGGAAAACAGATGAAATTGGAATCCGCGTAATCATCGAAGAGGGCGTTGTCCCGGAAGCCGGGCCCCTGGCGGTAAGCCAGGTTGATGACCGGGTCGTCCTTGGTCACCGGCACCATACCGGTGGCCAGCACCACCATGTCGGCATGGACACGGATCTTTTCGCCCAGCAGGGTGTTGTCGGCTTCAACAACCAGGCCGCCGCCGTTTTGTGAAACCGAAACCACCTCGCCCTTGGACAGGAAAATCCCGGGGTCCTGCTGGATGCGCTTGTAGAAGTTTTCCGAAAGCCCGGGGGTGCGCATGTGCTGGTAGAAGACGTAGGCCTTGCCTTGGGGGGAATCTTGCCGCACGTATTTGGCCTGCTTGAGGCTCACCAGGCTTGTCACCGCCCCGGCATAGGCGAAGTCGGCATCGTCCCCGCCGCCGGGGCTCTGCACGAACACCACAGATTTGGCCTCGCGGCCGTCCGAAGGTCGCACGATTTTGCCCTTTTTGGCGATCTCTTCGAACTGCACGTTGCTCACCACGTCCGGCAGCTTGCCGAAACCGAAACGCTCGAATTCACCCTCGGCCGGCTCGTAGGGGCGCCAGCCGGCCGCCAGAATCACGGCGCCGAAAAGCTCGCCGTTGGGGTCGAAGGTCAGGATGTCGGTTTTGCCCTCATTGTACTCCATGTATTTCTTATGCTGGGCCTCGGCGTCCAGTTCGTTGCCCTTCTCGTCCAGTTTCATCTCATCGGGCAGCGGGTAAGGCACGTCGAACTCGATCTTTTCCCCCGGTTTCTTCAGGGTCACGACGAATTCACCCGGTTCGCCGGCGATGCGCGCCACCACGGTTTCGGTTTTTACCACAATGTTGGGATGCGACATGACCGCCTTGATCTTGGCATCGACCAGCGGCGGCGCCAGCCGGTCATAGGGATCTCCCAGCGGCAGCTGGGCCCGCCACTGCCGCGCGTGCCCGCCTAAAACCGCCTCTTTCTCCACGATGGTCACCGGGTAGCCGGCGTTGGCGGCATCTAACGCCGCGGACATGCCGGTCATGCCCCCGCCGATCACCAGGATTTTGCGGCTCAGCGATTCGACCTTGAAAGGCTGGGGCAAATCGACTTTCTCCACCCGTGCCAGGCCCATTTTGAGGTAGTCTTCGGCCAGCATCTGCAGCCGGTCGAAATGCACCCCGTCGTCTTTCTGCTCATCGGTCAGCGCCGGGAACTCCGATCTGGGATGCGACCACACCACCTGCTCCCGCAGGTTGACGCGGTCGACGATGCAGCCCTCAAAGCTGAAGGTATCGTAGTTGACGCGCCGCGAACAGGCGCCGATGACCAGGGTGTTCGTCCCTGCGGCGATATCTTTCTTCAGCAGTTCGACCCCGTCCTTGCTGCACAGAAAGGCATGCGTTTTGGCCGGCAGCCCCTTTTCCTCGGCAACACCGCACAGCGCCTGGGCATCCAGCGCATCGCCGATCCCGCAGCCCGTGCAGATATAGACACCGTATTTCTTATCCATGGATAACCTCCTACGCTCTCACCAGGGTTTGAATGGCTTTCAGGGCCATGCCGGTGGCATTCTGGTTGCACGACACCACGTCAGCCGGTTTATTGGCGCAGCCGGCTGCAAAAACACCGCCTTTTTCGAAGTCGTTGATAAAAAATCCCTCGGCGCTCAGCTTAAGATCAGCCGGCAGATCCATGCCGACAGCGGTGGGCTGCATGCCGGTGGCCAGCACCACCATGTCGACGGTCTGGTGAATCTTTTCACCACTGACGGCATTTTCAGCAACCACGGTGATATTCTTCGTTTCTACATCCTCGCTGACCTCGGCCACCTTGCCTTTGATGAAAAAGACGTTTTCATCTTCCTTGATTTTCTTGTAGAACTTTTCGTAGCGGTATCCCGGGGCCCGCAGATCGATGTAGAAAATGTAGATCCTGGCCTCTGGATAGCGCTCACGCACATAGGTGGCCTGCTTCAACGAGGCCATGCAGCAGATGTACGAACAGTAAGGCAGGTGGTTTTCATCCCGCGAACCGGCGCACTGTACAAAGGCGATGCTGGCCGGTTCCTTGTCGTCGGAAGGGCGCAGAATTCTGCCGCGCGTCGGCCCGTTGGGCGCGGCCATCCTCTCCATCATCATATTGGTGATGATATTGGGATACAGGCCGAAACCCAGGTTGTCGATCCTGGAGGCATCGTAGGGTTCCCAACCGGTGGCCCAGATCACGGCGCCGATCTTCAGGGTGATCTGCCGTTCTTCCATATCCAGGTCCACGGCGTCGTACTTGCAGGCCTCCCGGCAGCGCTTAGCGTCGTCGGTGCCGATAATCTGGGATGAAATAACGTAGCGTGCGGGAAAGGCCATCTCAAAAGGCAGGTAGGCCCCCTTGGTGGTTCCCATGCCGAAGTTGAACTCGTCTGAAATTTCGGCTTCGCAGGCCTCGGCGCACGCCCCGCAGCAGGTGCAGTTCTCATTGACGTAGCGCGGCATCAGTTTCACCCGGGCCGTGTAATCGCCCGGCGTTCCCTTGACGCTGATCACCTCGGCCATGGACAGCACATGAATCTTGGGGTTATCCTTGATTCTCCGGAAATTGATTTCCAGGCCGCAGGTGGGCGGGCACAGCTTGGGAAAGTACTGATTCAACTGCGCAACACGGCCGCCCAGGTAAGGATTTTTCTCGATCAGGAACACCTCGTAGCCCACTTCCGCAGCTTCAAGGGCCGACGTCAGCCCGCTGATCCCGCCGCCAACCACCATAATGCTCTGGCTGGCAGGGGCTGCCTTGTCTTGAGTCATGCTGTCCCTCCGTTAGGTTATAGGGTTTGTTGATTTTTCGCAAATTCCTGCGCTGCGCTTCGGGAAAAGCTGCCCCGGCCGCATCCGCATGCCGGGAAGCTCACTTCAGGATAGGCGTGAGAGCTTCCGGGTATGGGGACCCGGCGCCGCTGTTGTCGGCACGCATCCTCCGGAAGGCTAATACTGCGGTCTGGTACATTGAAGACCTCCGGGCGCCGGCCGGCGCCCGGAGGTTTGGTTATTGATTCGTTTAATTCACAAACGGACGAGACGATCAATCCGCGATGATCTTGATATAATCGCGTTTGAAGACATCCCACTTCTGCTCCTTGGGATCGAACTTGGATTCGACGAAGCAGAACCAGTTCTCGTCATCCTGGCCCGGATAGTCGGCCTGATAGTAAAAACCGGGATAACGCGTTTCCTTGCGGAACTGGATGTGCCGCAGGTGCGCTTCCACGGTCCAGATGCGGTGGATGATCTCCCAGGCGCGCAGCAGTTCATGCAGATCGCCGGCCGCCAGCTTTTCGCAGTCCTCGCGCATGACAGCCAGCAGGTCCATGACGATCTCCAGGTTCCGGGTGGTCGTCATGTAGTAGGTCGCCGTGCCGGCGCCGTACTCGTGTGTGGCCTTCATCAGGCGGTACATCATACCGTTGGGTTTGATGTAGTTGGGATTGACGTCCACCGCGGTGGTGTAGTCGCAGTGCTCCAGGAAGGTGCGCACGGGCTTGTAGACCATGTCCACCAGCTCCTCCGCCGACTCTGCGATGGCCGGTGTGAAGTCGGCATGATCCTTGGCGTAGCGTGCCATCTGCTTGGCCGCAATGCGTCCCTCGGCATGGGACCCCGAGGAAAACTTGTGGCCCGAGCCGCCCACGCCGTCACCGGCGGTGAACAGGCCGTTGACCGTGGTCATGCGGTTGTAAACCTTGCCGTTGTCAGCCTTGATCTTGTAAGCATCGGGCACCCAGTCTTCATCCGGCCCCGACGTCCACAGGCCGCAGCAGCCCGAGTGTGATCCCAGCAGATAGGGCTAGGTGGGCATGATCTAGGAATTTTTCTTCTCCGGCTCGGTGTTGGTGGCGCACCACAGGTTGGCCTGGCCGCAGGTCATGTCCAGAAAATCCTCCCAGGCCTCGGACTCCAGATGCTTGAGCTCCTTCTTGTCCATGCTCTTGCCCAGTTCGGCCAGGGCGGTGACGGTGTCCATCATCACCGGACCACGGCCTTCTTTCATCTCGAAGAGCATCAGGTGGTTGCGCAGGCAGGTGGGGGTGATGGCGGCCGTGCCGTAGGGGGCGTATTTTTCCAGTTCCGCTTTGGCGGCGTCGGAAGCCACGTAGGACTCACCCAGCCCGTTGATGGCCTTGGCTTTAAAGAGCAGGAACCAGGCGCCCACCGGGCCGTAGCCGTCCTTGAAACGCGACGGGGTGAAGCGGTTTTCCATCATGGTCAACTCGGCGCCTACCCGCATGCACATGGTGTAAGTAGATCCGGAATTCCAGACCGGGTACCAGCAGCGGCCCTTGCCCTCGCCCACCGAACGCGGCTGGTAGATGTTGACGGCGCCGCCGCAGGCCACCATCATGGTCTTGCACTTGATGATGTAGACCTTGTTTTCGCGCACCGAGAACCCCACGGCACCGGCGATCTGGTTTTCCACGTTGGCGTCCAGCAGCAGATCGACGATGAAGACGCGCTCCAGGATGTTTTCCTCGCCCAAAGCCAGCTTGGCGGCCTCGGCCACGATGCGCTTGTAGGACTCGCCGTTGATCATGGCCTGCCATTTACCGGTACGCACCGGTTTGGCGCCTTCCTTCAGGGTGCCCATGCGCTGGCCTTTTTTGCCGTCCAGGGTCTTGCCCTGCTCGTCCTGCTTCCAGATGGGCAGGCCCCACTCCTCGAACAGGTAGACGGTGTCATCCACGTGTACGCCCAGATCGTAGATCAAGTCCTCGCGCACGATGCCCATGAGGTCGTTTCTGACCATGCGCACGTAGTCTTCGGGAGTGTTTTCGCCGATAAAGGTGTTAATGGCCGAGAGGCCCTGGGCCACGGCGCCGGAACGCTCCATGGCGGCCTTGTCCACCAAGAGCACGCTCTGGTCGTCGGACATCCATTTCTTGACTTCAAAGGCCGCTCCGCAGGCCGCCATGCCGCCGCCCACGATCAGAATGTCAACCTCGCGTTCCTCGACTTCCGGATCCCTAACGGCCTTGATTTCCCCAACGGGTTTGTTCGGTAATGCCATATCAGTTCCTCCTTAAAAAAGATAGTATCGTCGTTAACCCTCTGATGCGACGTGTCTTTAGGCCAGTTCCTGGGGTGCCCGGTAGCTGCGGCCGTCGGCTTCCTCGGTGCACAGCAGATTGCTCTCAATGTCCTGGGATTTCATTTCCGCATAGGCGTTGGCCTGGCCTTCGGGGGTGGTGCGGATGGGGAACTTGAAGCGTTTGATCATGCCGTTTCTGAACTTACAGGTCCACATGACGTCTTCGGTACCCAGCATGGGCATGATGCTGCTTCCCAGGGGTACGAAATCGGCATAGCCGCGTACCTCGATGGCCTGCGTGGGGCAGATTTTGACACAGGAAAAGCACTCCCAGCACTGATCCGGTTCCTGATTGTAAGCTTTCATGACATTGGGGTCGAGCACCATCAGGTCGTTGGGGCAAATGTACATGCAGGCGGTCTTGTCGCCGCCCTTGCAGCCGTCGCATTTCTCTTGAATGACAAAACTTGGCATTTAACACACCTCCCGAATGAATTTGGAATTTGAAATGACCGAACTTGCGTCAATCCATCTTGCGTGGTTCTCCCTCCCTTGCACCTCCTTCCTTCGTCTTGAGCCCGGCTCGGGGCTTCCGCGGCCGGGTTTATATTTTTGCATGTAACAGAAAAATATATGCAAAACCGAAACCTTAAGCAGGTTGGCAAAACCGCTGGGATTGTCAGTATTCCTTTTAAAATCAGTGTAATGCTAAATAAACAGAGGCTTTTTATTACCACCCGCATGCCACCTTGTCAAGGACTTTAGATCTGCGAAAATCCAAAAGATGCGCAGGGTTCCGGCTTCCCGGTAAAGGTTGCCATATATAGCGGCAGTTGACAAAAACACCACAAAATATAGCGCATTCCACCGACCCGGACAGAACCTCGGCACCGGCGGCCCACGACGCCTTATCCGGGAAAAATTCATTGACGTGTGCGCACATCCGCAGTAGCGCATGATTGGACTTTCATATTCGACGTGTTGGGCAGACGCGCGCTGAAAACGTGCCACACAACCGTGCGCGCCGGGGTGCACACGCATGGAACGTCTTGCAGGAGAGGACGAACATGGAGCTTGAAGGTAAAACAGCACTGGTGCTGGGCGCCGTCAAAGGCATCGGCAAAGCCATCGCCCTGGCACTCGCCCGGCAGGGGGTGCAGGTGGCCGTCACCTACTGGGACTGGCGCGAGCATCTCGCCGCGTTGCGCCGGGACTTTGCCGACATCGGCGTAGATCCCCTGATGCTCGAAATCGACCTGCTGGGCACCGACGCCATTTCGGATGCCGTGCAGCGCGTCGTCGATCATTTCGGCAGCCTGGATATCCTGATCAACAACATCGAACGTGGCGGCTGGCCCGTGGTCCATGGCCCTTATGTGCGCGAGCAGTGGGACCTGGAACTGGCCACGACCCTGCGGGCCAAACGCTGGGTCTTCGACGCCGCCCTGCCCCACCTGAAAGCCGCTGAAAGTGCCGCCGTGATCAATTTTTCCTCCATCGCCGGCATGGTCGGCCGCAGCGGCCCGGCCGGACTGATATTCAACGACGGCTATGCCGCGGCCAACCGCGCGGTTTCGTCGCTCACCGAAACCTGGGCCCGGATCGGAGCCCCCAGCGTGCGTGTAAACGAAATCATGCTGGGCATTTTTGAAACCCGGCACGGCCCCGGTACCCGCGGCTGGGGGCTGCTCAGCAAGGCCCAGCAAAACGCACTTATTGCGCACACCCCGCTCAAGCGCATCGGCACCGTACAGGACGTCGTGGCAGCGGTGATCTTCATCCTGCGTGACGCACCGTTCATGACCGGCAGCGTCCTGCGCATCGACGGCGGCTACGTCCTGGGCGGCGAAGATGTGCCGCCCATGCCCGCAGGTGTCGTGTAGAATGGCGGACACAGGCCCGGCTCTATGCCCAACCCGACACCAAGCAAAATGTAAAAACGCAGGTACCGACGGGTTTCAGAAACGACGCGGACGGACCATTTTGGATGGCATGCCCCAGACGAACCCCTTCACCCACTCCAGTCCCAGGTGGAGCAGCGCCACATCATCGCTTTGCATTTTTTTCAGCGATTTTAGCGGCACGCGATAGCGGTCAAGAAAGGTGCTGTTAAATACAAACTCGCGGAAAGGATCCAGGTTGTAGGTGGCCATGAAGGCCATTTTGGCCTTGGCGCCTGTGGGTCCCTGCACGCCCCAGGGGTCTTGCGCAAACAGGCCCTTGAGCTCCCCCCACCGGATCGTCATGCGCTGATAGGTTTGGGCCTGCTGGTCCCGAATCCAGGAACGCATCGTCCAGCGCGTCCGGCTTTGCGGGCCCTCGCAGAATTCCGGGGGCCGGAAAAAGTTAATGTGTCTGCCGTGCCTACCGTCGGCATCCAAACGCAGCCCCTGCTCAACGGGAAAGCTGCGGCAGGTACCGGGCCGGTCCGGGTACACTGTGCAGCCCGCAGCGCTCAAAAAGGGGCAGCTTTTCTGGGTGTCGTCGGACATCTTCAGCAGCACCTCGGGGAAAAAGTTGTCCGGCCGCAGGACCACATCCACGTAACGTTCCAGAAACCGGTCGGAGGAAATCCCCAGTGCATGTTTCAGGCGCAGCACATCGTAAGGATACAAAAACAGATTCAGGTTGCGACAGCAGCGGTTGAAACAGCTGCGCCCGGCATGACAGCGAAAACAGAAACCGTCGTCATTGCCGAGACGCTTTCCGGGCAGATTGTCGAGATCGCCAAGTTCCACGAATTTCATCTGAATTACACCTGTTCACGGCGAAGGGGATATACCCGCAACGCGCAGGTTGTCTCCGGCCAGTATCTGTGCGATGGTCAGCCGGACGCTACGGCCCGGGGCGATATTCAGAACCGCCCGGAAATGCCTCTCAAGCATGGCCAGCTGTGTATAAAAGGGCGTGCGGTCAAAGGCATAGATATCCATTTCCCCGCAACGGTGCGTGAACGCAGCACACCCCGGTGCATGCAGCACGCTTTTTCCGGGTCGCCTGAGCTGATGGGGAACCCCGTGCAGGCGGCAGATCATGGGACGGTGGGCATACAGCCGGCAACGCCCCTGGAAATTGAGTGGGCACATGACCCGTACGGCGAGCTTTCGCACCAGGGATGCCTCGATCCGGCGCCAGGCCCGGGCCGCCCGCCGGCGAATCTCGTCCTGCAGGGACCGTTCGAGGGTCTGCAGGCCTTTGAGCAGATAGTGCTGTTCGATGTGCGTGTGGTGAAAAAAAAGGGTCCGGCAGCAGCTGTTTTCACAGCCCGTACAGTGGAATCCATAGAACGCTGCGGCTTCCTGGTAAGCGGCATCCATGCGTGAAAAAAGGATTTGGAGATCATCCAGAATTTCCAGTGCGCCTTTTTGGCGGTGTGCCGGGCCGCTGGAGTTTTGAATCGGGCCAGCCATGACAAAGGTCTTCAAACCTGCGGCGACGGAAAAAAGAGCCGCTCGTAAAGGGTCAGGGCATAACGGTCGGTCATGCTGGCGATAAAATCACAGACCACGCGCGGTCGGTCAGTGGTTTCAGCGGCTTCACAAGGGGCCATATCGAGATTGGCCAGTTCGCGGTTCAGTTCATCCCCGTGCTCGAGAAAATAACTGTACAGCTCGCTGAGAATTTTCTTGGCCTTGACGAATTCGTTGTGCACCTTCTGCGAACGATAGACGTTTTCGAATAGAAAGGACCGCAGCGCCACCATGGCATCATGCACGCCGTCGCTCATGCGCAGCTGCAGGCGGCCGTTGCGCACCCGGCTGCATGAAATCAGGTCCTTGATCATGGTCGTCGCCCGGGAGGAATGATCGCTGCCGATGGCCCGCACGCATGCCGCCGGCACCTGCCCGGCCCGGACCACACCGCTGCGGATGGCATCGTCCAGATCGTGGTTCAAATAGGCCATGATATCGGCAATGCGCACGATCTGTCCTTCCACGGTACAGGCCAGCGCCGCAGGGTCATCCGGTATGATTTCACCGAAGCCTTTGGAGTGTTTCAGTATGCCGTCGCGCACTTCATAGGTCAGGTTCAGGCCGCGGCCGCAGTTTTCGAGGATATCGACCACCCGCAGGCTCTGTTCGTTGTGGGAAAAGTCCGGGTCGTAAATCTCTTTCAAAGCGGTTTCGCCGCTGTGGCCAAAAGGCGTATGGCCCAGGTCGTGTCCCAGAGCAATGGCTTCTGCTAGATCCTCGTTTAAAAACATGGCGCGGGCCACCGTCCTGGCGATCTGGGCAACCTCCAGCGTATGCGTCAGCCGCGTACGGTAATCATCGCCGATGGGGGTCAGGAAGACCTGGGTCTTCTGCTTGAGGCGCCGGAATGCATTGCTGTATACGATGCGATCCCTGTCCAGCTGGAAGGCGCTGCGTACCGGGCAGGGCTTCTCGAGCCGCCGCCGCCCCCGGGACGCCGTGCTCAAGCAGCCATAGGGCGACAGGAAGTTGGCTTCACGCCTCTCGTATTCCGCGCGGATCGACATGGGTTCCGCCTGCCGGCGGACGGCGGTTTCCACCAGCATCGGTGGCGGTATCTGATCCCGGCATTTCAAGCTGCCACCCCCTTTACATTTTCCCAAAAGTTTGTATTCTATCTTCAGCCAAAACATTTTGTAAAGGACTTTTGACAGACGAAGCAAAAGTCGGTTTCGGACGGATTGCAAGACTTTTCGCCGAAAGGCGCTGTGCAGCGGTACGCGTTAAAAGTCCCGGCCTGTTTGAGGCGCCAAACGACGCGTTTTCGGGATTCGACGCAACGGCGCGCAGCTCCCGAAAAGGTTTGCGCAAGCGGAAACTCCGGGCTTTTTCGAGATCATCAATTTTGGAGCTTTCATGAACGGACACCACCTGATTCTGGGGAAACTGCAGGATTTTCTTACCGGACGTACGCTGACGGAAACCCACGACGAGCGCTACCGCCAGAAACTGGCCCGTCTGCTGGTCGAGCAGAAAGGATTTGCCAAGACGGACGTAACGCCGCGCCGGACGATTCATCTGGACATCGACGGGCGCAGGGAGGCGGTCATGGTGGACCTCAGCATCAACCTCAGCATCAATGTGCGCGACCGAACCGTCATGATTGTCAAATACGGCCCGGGTTCGCTGGTCACCCGCCATCGCCCGGCGCTGGCCGCTTCACGCCTGCTGGAACCTTACCAGATCCCCTATGTGGTGGTCACCAACGGCGAAGACGCCGATATTCTGGAAGGCGTCAGCGGAAACCGACTGGCACAGGGGTTGATGTCCATTCCTTCACGGCAGGATATCGCAACGGCCCTCGCACAACATGCGTTTCGGGAAATACCGGCCAGGCGCGCCCAAGTCGAAGCCCGCATCCTCTACTGTTATGATATTGACGGACGCTGCCCCTGTGACGGGCCGCTGTGTGAAATATGAACGATCGCCGTTTTATGGGCAAGGCCCTGGAGTTGGCCCGCGAGGCACTGGCGGACGGCGAATTTCCGGTGGGCTGCATCCTGGTTTACGATGGTGCCGTCATCGTTTCCGGAAAGAGAATTGGCAGCCGCAGAAATCCACCCAGTGAAATCGCGCATGCCGAAATGCTGGCCCTGGGGCAGTTGGAGGAGCTGGATGCAGGAATCGACCGCTCTGCAGTGTCGCTTTACTGCACTCTGGAGCCCTGTCTCATGTGCCTGGGCGCCACTGTGCTAAGCCGCATCGGCAGGCTGGTGTATGCTTATGAGGATGTCATGGGCGGCGCCGCTGCCTGCCAAATCGAGCTGCTCAGCCCGCTTTACCGTGAGCATCGGCTTGAAATCGTCCCACATGTTCGGCGCAACCGGAGTCTGGCCCTGTTTCAAGCCTTCTTCCGCCACCCGGACAATGCCTACTGGCGGGACAGCCTTTTGTGCCGCTATACCCTGGCGCAAAACGGCGGCCGAATGCACGAAGATTGACAGACTCACCAAAAGTCGGCCTCGGGCGAATTGCAAGACTTTTCGGTAAAATGCGCGGTGCAGGGTGCGTGTTAAAATCCCAAGCTGTTTGGGGAGCAAGACGGCGCGTTTTCGGGATTCGGCGCTACGGCGCACAGCTTTCGAAAAAGCTTGCGCAAGCGGGAAGTCCGGACTTTTAAGGAAACCATCAAGATTGATTTTTTCATATTTTTTTGCATTTTCACTTTTTTATTGCATTTATCAATGGTATTATATATGCAAAATGCCCGGTTGCAGCCGCCCGGACGTATTTCGGTGCGCAAACGGGCAGCCCGGTATTGGCTGTACCTTGAAAAGACAACGCCCGCAGGTTTCCATTTGCCGGGGGTCACTTTCGCCGGGATGAGGTGGGGATGAACTTTTTGGAACTGAATTGTTAGGCATTATGCTGTTTAACGAGTGCCCGTCCGTAAATCGGTTATTAAAATCAGTTCGGGCACTCAGTAGTGTTTCCAAACCAGAAATGAAGATTTTTGTCCAAGGTCAAGGAAATCAAGCGTTTGTGCGGAGACGTAGCTGGCTACGTCGCACAAACAAACGCGCCGATTGACGCCGAGATTGGGCAAAAAGACCATTT
>Ga0114931_10000382_pt1 | contig 52742 bp, 50 predicted proteins | sample 2SBtaG_FD_89579 | JGI IMG/M metagenome (GOLD analysis project Ga0114931, IMG submission 89579) | Deep subsurface microbial communities from Kolumbo volcano to uncover new lineages of life (NeLLi) - 2SBTROV14_V59a metaG | ecosystem: Environmental > Aquatic > Marine > Volcanic | place: Kolumbo... | reverse complement strand
TCCGGACTACCTGGCCGAGGCCGAGGAGCAACTCTCCAGGAACGGGGTGACGGTGCATTACGCCGAGGGCCCGGAGGACGTGCAGCACATCCTCGGCGAGGTCGTTCGGGCGAACGACGTCAAGCTCGCCGTCAAGGCCAAGAGCATGCTCACCGAGGAGCTCGGCGTCAACGCGTTCTTGGAGGCCCGAGGGGTGGAGACCTGGGAGACCGACCTCGGCGAGTTCATCATCCAGCTTGCGGGCGAGCCTCCTTCGCATATCGTCGGACCGGCCATCCACAAGAGCCTGGAAGACGTGCAGGCCCTCTTCGCCGAGCGTCTGGGCACGTCCGGAGAGGCGAGCCCGGAGGAGCTCTGCGCTGCCGCCCGGCGCTTCCTTCGCGAGAAGTTCTCGAGCGCCGGGCTTGGCATCAGCGGGGCCAACTTCCTGGTGGCCGAGACCGGAACGCTGGCGCTCGTCGAGAACGAGGGCAACATCCGGCTCTCCACCAGCCTGCCCCGGGTGCACGTCGCCTTCGTGGGCATCGAGAAGCTGTTGCCCCGTTTCGGAGATCTTCCGGTGTTCCTCCAGCTCTTGGCCCGGGCGGCCACCGGCCAACCGATCGGCACCTTCGTCAGCCTCATCGAAGGACCGCGGACAGCGGGCGAGGTGGACGGCCCCGAGGAGCTTCACGTCGTCTTCGTGGACCACGGCCGCACGGCCGCCCTCGCCGACGAGGAGGTCCACCCCGTGCTTCGTTGCATCCGCTGCGGGGCCTGCCTTAACGCCTGCCCGGTCTACCGGCAGACCGGCGGCCACCCCTACGGCTTCGTCTACTCCGGACCGATCGGCCAGGTCCTGGCCCCGGCCATGCTCGGCCCAGAGGGCGCTTACCCGCTCTACCACGCGAGCACGCTGTGCGGCGCCTGCGCCGAGGTGTGCCCGGTTCGCATCCCGATCCCCAAGTTGTTGCTCACCTGGCGGCTGCGGGCGGTCGACGAGGGGCTCACGCTGCCGTTCGAGAAGTCCCTGGTCCGGGGGTACACCGAAGCCGTGGTGCGGCCGTGGGCTTACCGCCTCGCCTCCAGAGCGATGCGGCTCCTTCCGGGGGCGTTGGGGAGCGAAACCCTTCCCTTGGTCCGGGCCTGGACCCGGTCGAGGGCGGGGCTGGAGCCGAGCCCCAAGCCCTTCCACGAGCTCTGGGAGGAGATCGAGGATGGGAGCTAGGGAGCGCATCTTCAGCAGTGCCCGAAGGGCGCTGGAGGGCAGGTCGGAGGTGGCGCTCCCTCCGGTGCCCGAGGAGACCGTCCTTCCCGACGCGGAGGCCTTCCGGCTCTTCGAGGGGAGGCTCGCGGCCTCGGGCGCCCGGGTCGCGCGTCTCTCTACCTCGGACGAGGCCGTGGCCTTCCTCGCCGAGGCCGAGGCGGGGCGGGCGAATGCCTGCTCGGGGCGCGATGTGCCGCCGCCCCTGCGCCCTCGCTTGCCCGAGGCGCCCCCGGAGGAGGCCGAGCTCGGGGTCAGCCTGGCGCTCGGCGGGGTCGCCGAGACCGGGAGCGTGGTGCTCGGCTCGGGCGAGGGCCGGAGGAACCAGCTCCTCGTCCCGCGGCACCTGGTGTGGCTTCCCGAGGAGCGGCTCTACGGCTCGCTCCTCGCCGCCCTTGCCGCCTCGAGAGCCACCCCGGCCTCCGCCCTTGCCCTGCACTCCGGGCCCAGCAAGTCCGCGGATATCGGGCAGATCATGGTGAAGGGGGTCCACGGGCCGGGAGAGCTGTGGGTGGGGGTGCTGGCGTTCGCTTCGGGCCCGGCCTCCGGGCCACGGGAGCCTCCAGGGTAGGTGGTGGCTCCTTCGCTTCGCGGGTCGATCGCGCGGCGCCGCGCACCACGCTCTCGACGCTCGGCGTTCACGATCAACCGCGAGCCATCGGCATCCGGGCTGCGGAGGCGTTCTTGGCCAGGACGACGGCGAACGTGATCATCCATACGCTCCACAGTACGTAGCCGAGCAGGTTGGCGGCGGCGGCTCCCGGCACGTCCAGCGGCGTCAGGACGCCCGTGGAGATCAGGGCGGCCGCGACGATCCCCAGGAGCATGAAGCCGGAACCGGCGAAGGCTCTCCCCAGAGCCCGCAGCACCAGCACCACCCATGCCGCAGTGAGAACGTATCCCAAGGTCTCTCCCACCAACGTTCCGAGGACGTAGTCGAGCGACTCGATGCGCTGCAGCGCGGCCGCCTGTGCTGCGGGGTCGGTGGCGCTGGCGTAGCCCTGGGCGAGGCCCGGCATCGACAGCGGCCAGCGCGCCAATCCCACCACCTGTACGCAAGCCGCTGCTACGCCCAGCCGGACCGCCCAGCGCATGGCCGGCCGGGAGGACAACCGCCCGATCAACCAGGCGACGGGGGCGAGGAGAGCGGCGCTGACAGCCAGCAACGTGAACCACGTGCCGAGTGTCGCGGGCCGCTCGAGGAAGGTGGCCACCATCTCGGCGGCAGGTTTTCGCAGCACCCCCGGGTAGTCGAAGGTGATCCCCAGGGCGAGGATCGCCAGGTTCGTCGTCAGGACCGCCCCGACCATGAGGGCCGAGGTCGCAAGTGCGGTGCGGGCTCGCATGAAGGCGCCTCCCTAACTCTGTACACCGTACAGGAATACTGGCGGTAGGATAGGTCATGCCCGCGTCGCCGTCAAGTCCTTCGCGCCGCCGACCCGGCCCGCGGCGTTCGGTCGACCTGGAGCGCATCGTTCAGACCGCTCTCGGGGTCCTCGACGAGGGGGGGCCCGCTGCCCTCTCGCTCCGGTCGGTGGCTGAGCGGCTCGGCCTGCGACCCAACGCGCTGTACACCTACGTGGCCGATAGGACGGCCCTCGACCAGGCGATCGTCGAGCGCGTTCTCGCGGAGGCCGCGCCGTCGACGCTGCCGCTCGGCGAAGGGAGCTGGCGGGAGCGCATCGTGACGATCGCCATCTCGGTCCGCGCCGCCTTGCTCCGGCACCCCGGCGCCGTACCGCTGTTCATGACGGCACCCATGACGGGCCGGCAGGCGCTCGCCGTGGGCGAGCGCCTGCTCGCGTTGCTCGTCCGAAGTGGGGCCTCGCAGGAGGAGGCAGCACGCGCCGCCTACGCCGTGATGACGTACGTACTCGGCTCGGTCGCACTCGAGGTCGCGGAGACGGACGCCCGGCCTCCGCTTCCCTCCGAGGCCGAGCGGGTGGCGGAGCGCCGCATGCGCTTGGACGCGGTCGATGCCTCGAGCCACCCGTACACCGCTGCCACACGGGCAGTCGCCGCGACGTGGGTCACCGCCGAGCAGTTCCTGTGGGGCCTGGACCGCCTGCTGGACGGCCTGACGCCCGACCCGCGCCGGGTTCCGTAGGCACCGGCCGCGCCTGCACGCCGCCGACGCGTAACCGGTGCCGCAGCCGGGATCGAAGAGGTCCGTGCCCGTGCCATCATGGTCCCACCGCGAGAGCGGGACAGGGAGCCAGGAGGGTAGCCATGGACGCTACACCCAACGAGACGCTCGGTGCGGTGCTCGAGGGTCGGCACGACGCCGCCCGGCCCACCGACCGGGTGCGGGCCGCGGCCGAACCGGGCGCACCTTGGGTGGACGCGGAGCCCGGAAGCTAGCCGCCAGCGCCCGCGTCAGGAGGACCCGATGAGAACGATCAAGCTCGGCACCAGTGACCTGGACGTTCCCGTGGTGGCGCTCGGCTGCATGCGCATGCACGCCCTGGAGCCACGCGACGCTGAGCGCTTCGTCGCTGCCGCGCTCGAGGAGGGCATGACCTTCTTCGACCACGCCGACATCTACGGCGGCGGACGCAGTGAGGAGGTGTTCGCCGCCGCTATCGGCATGGACTCCAACGTCCGCGAGCAGGTGACCCTGCAATCGAAGTGCGGCATCCGGGAGGGGCGCTACGACCTCTCCAAGGAGCACATCCTGGCGTCGGTTGACGGCATCCTCGGGCGCCTGCGCACGGACTACCTCGACGTGCTGCTGCTGCACCGCCCCGACGCGCTGGTGGAGCCCGAGGAGGTGGCGGCGGCCTTCGATGAGCTCGAGCGCCAGGGCAAGGTGCGCCACTTCGGCGTGAGCAACCACCACCCCCGCCAGATCGAGCTGCTGAAGCGCTACGTGCGCCAGCCGCTCGTCGCCGATCAGCTGCAGCTCGGCCTCGGGCACGCCGGCACGATCGCCAGCGGCATCAACGTCAACATGCGCACGGACGACGGAGCGGACCGCGACGGCTACGTGCTCGACTACTGCCGCCTGCACGACATCACCGTGCAGCCCTGGTCGCCCTTCCAGGTCGGCTTCATCGAGGGCGTGTTCGTCGGAAATCCCGAGTTCCCCGAACTGAATGCCGTCCTGGACGAGGTAGGCGCCGCACATGGCGTGTCCGCCACGTCGACGGCCTTGGCCTGGCTGCTGCGCCACCCGGTGAAGCTACAGCCCGTCATCGGCACCACGAACGTCGGCAGGTTGCACGAGTGCGCCCGCTCCGCCGAGGTCGAGCTGTCGCGGGAGGAGTGGTACGCGCTCTACCGCGCGGCGGGGTACGGGCTCCCCTGAGCGACGTGGGAGCCGCGCTGGCGTCGGTGGACGGCATGCCCGCCCCGCAGCATCAGCGGCGGCGCGAGGGTGCAGGGGATGAGGCGGGTGCCCACGCCCTCGCCCGCACGCGAGCGGGTTCAGCCCTCTCGGTTCACTGCCCGACTCCTGTTTCGACCGTGATCCGTTCCGGAGGGCTGACGAGGGCCCACCGTGAGAGCAGCCCGTGGCCGGACGCGTGGACGCGCATCCGGCTCAGGAGGGATGCCCACTCCTCCCGGCCGACGCTGCGCGGGTCGCCGGCGCGGGCGCCCTTCATGACGCTGAGCCACGCCTTCCCGGTCGGGCGGAGGATCCTCGCGATCTGCCGCATGGCGCCCGTGTGGTCGGTCATGCAGCACAGCACGGCTTCGGCGAGGACGAAGTCGAGCGAGCTCGAGTCGATGAAGTCGATCTCCGCGACAGAGGCGACGCGCGCGTCGACGAGGTGGTCGACGCCGTGGCGCTCGGCCTTGTGCTTCAAGCGGGCGACGGCCTTCGGGTCGAAGTCGACGGCGTGGACACGCCCGCGTTCGCCGACGACGCGCGTCATGGCGACCGTGAAGTGGCCGGGCCCGCAGCCGAGGTCCGCCACGTGGTCGCCGGGCCTCAGATGGCGCGACAGGAACCTGCCCGGGGGTTGGACCAGACGCCTCACCGGGTTGTCCAGCAGGAGCGAGGGGAGGCGGCGGTCGTAGGGCCCGCAAGAGCAGGGGGGAGCGTCGTGCATGGTCACCTCCCTTGGGATCGTACGCCGCGGCGCGTGCCGGACCTGTCTCGGAACATGCCACGGGACGGGTTCCGTGGCACGCGGGCCTCGACGGCTTCGCGGTCGCGGGATGCGTTGGAGCGCGCGCGGCACACACCCGCGAACTTCCTGGCGTTTCTCGAGCGCATCGCGCGCCTACGCCAAGGGTGAGGTGCATCCGATCCTGGACCGTCGAGGACAGCCGCTACCAAAATCGCGCGGCCCGCTGCGCCACGAACGCGTGCTGCCCGCCGAGGTCGTCTACTAAGGCTCGCTCCCCTACCTGCTGGCGGACACGGTCGGGCGCGGCAAGGAGAGGGTGATCCGCATCGGGTACGTGGAGGCGCTCGCCGTGCGCGCGGGCGCGGGCTGAACGAACCCCGCCGGTGGGGTGGGGGTGGCGGCCGACCGCCGTTCCAGGGAGGGTGCGGCCCGCTTACGACATGCCGTGGGGCTGCGCGATCACCCGGGCGCGCCGCCCGCCTGGAAAGCGGACCGACGTTCGTGCTAGGCTTCGAGGCAATCGACAAGGCGATGGCGTTCGCCGTGAACTGCCTCTTGCTCGGCTAATGACGCCTACGACGTAGATGTCGCGAGCAGGAGGTGTCTTGTTTTGGTGCCGGCAAGATCCCTGAAGCTTGTAAGGCGGCGAGACGCGAAGCATCCCCGGAGGGCTTCGCCCCGTTCGGGACCTGCCACATCGATGGCGTCGCGCGCGGGTTCCTTGCGTGGGCTGGCGGCCTTTCCGTGATCGGTTCTCAGGGGGACAACCAGGCTCGGACGATGCAACTCCTGCGCGTGTTCATGGGAGAGGACGACCGCGTAGAGCACCAGCCGGTCTTCGAGCGCGTCGTTCGGGCGGCCCGGCTTCGTGGCTTGGCCGGTGCCACGGTGCTCCGGGGATCGCTGGGCTACGGCGCCGACTCGGTCATCCATCACCCGAGGCCGTGGCGGCTCTCTGGAGACCTGCCCATCGTGGTGGAGATCGTAGATCACGAGGAGAGGATCCAAGCGTTCCTGCCGGAGCTGGAGCGTCTGTTCCACGGTGGCGGCCTCATCACGATCGAGAACGTTCAAGCGTACCGGCACGACGAGACCGGAGGTGAGCTCCGATGAACATCCTCTGGCAGGTCTTGCAGGTTGTGGATGTTCTCCTGCTGGCACCGCTCATCAGCGGTGTCATTGCTTGGTTGGTGGCTAGGATCGAGTCGAAGCAGGGCGTGAACGCGCTGCAGCCGTACTTCGACCTGATCAAGTTGTTCCGCAAGGAGCGGCTGCTGCCGGGGAGGGCCGGCTGGGTCTACGTCGTCACGCCTCCGTTCGTCTTCTCGGCGATGATCGCCGTGGCCGTCCTTATCCCGATCCTCACGACCTACCCGTTGCCGCTCGGGTGGATGGGCGACATGCTGGGCGGCGCGTTCCTGCTCTCGCTGGCGGGCGTGCTGGTGCAACTGGCGGCGTTCGAGTCCGGCAACAGCTACGGCGGGCTGGGCGCGAGCCGATCGAGCGTGCTGACGGTGTTGACCGAGCCCACGCTCATCCTGGTCCTGGTGGCCGTGGCCTTGGAGGCGCACTCCACCTACCCGTACGTGGTGGGGGCGACGATCCGCAGCGGTGTCGGGGCGTACCTCGAGCCGGCGCACGTGCTCGCCACGGTGGCGTTCTTCCTGCTCCTGCTGGTGGACACGGGTAGGCTGCCGATCCACAACCACGGAGGGCACACGGAGGTGGCGATGATCGAGGAGGCCCGCATCCTGGAGTACGCCGGGGGAGACCTGGCGCTTCTGAGCTGGAGCAGCTCCATGAAGCAGTTCCTGCTCTACGTCATCTTCCTCGACGTGCTTCTGGTGCCGTGGGGGATGGCGAGCCAGCCCACCTTCGGCGCCTTCCTGGTGGCGGAGGGGACTCTGGTGGTCAAGGTGTTGGGTCTGGGCGTGATCGTCGCGCTGGTGGAGACGGCGCTGGCGCGCCTGCGTTTCTGGAGGTACTCCGAATACCTCGGTCTGGCGTTCCTGCTCGCGGTCCTGGCGGTGATCACGAGCCAGGTCGGGGGTGGCGCGGTATGAGCGCTTCTCAGGCGATTTCGAGCCTGGTAGCGGCCGGGACTATCATCACGGCCCTGTCGGTGCTGGGGACGCGATACTTCCGGAGCCAGCTCTGGTCGTACGTGTGGCAGTCGGTGATCCTGGCGGCCTACACGGCGGTCGTGGCCGTGTTGGCCGGGCATCTGGAGCTGTTCTGGGCGGCCGGTATCACCTTCGTGGTGCGGGCGGTCTTGATCCCGGCGATCCTCCTTCGGGTAGCGCGCGCGTTGCCGGGCCGCAGGGAAGAGGCATTGATCATGAGCACCGCCAGCTCGCTGCTGGTGGGCGTGGTCCTGGTGGTGCTGTCTGCCCTGGTGGTGTCGGCGTTCGCGACGCCGACGGTCTATCCGGCCCTGCTGGCGGGGTTGTCGGTGACGTTGTGCGGGCTGTTCCTGTCGGCGAGTCGGCCGGAGGCGTTCCCGCAGCTCCTGGGGCTGCTGCAGATCGAGAACGGGCAGTTCCTGGTCACGGTGGGGCTCACCCCTGGCCTTCCGATCATCAACGAGCTGGTGGTGCTCTTCGATCTCGTGGTGCTGGTGGTGGTGATCGGGGTGCTGATCCGCTTGATGACCTCGCGCTACGCGTCGGGGAACACCGCGACGCTCGATTCCTTGAAGGGCTGAGCGATGCTGAGCGCCTATCTGATCGTTCCCCTGGGGTACATCGTACTGGCGTGGCTGCTACCGGCTCGCTGGCTGCGCAGCGTCGCCGTGCCCGTGGGCGCAGCCGTGCTCGGGCTCGGCATCGCCGTGGCGGCGCGGGTGCTGAGCATCGGGCCCCTGCAGGCCTGGGGCGGCGTGATGAGGGTCGATGGCCTGTCGGCCTTGATCCTCGTGACGGTGAGCCTCGTTGTGTTCGGGTCGTCCCTGCATGCCCTGGGCTACTTCACGGTCGAGCGCTTGTCCGCGTTGCGGGAACGGACGTACGCGAGCCTGTGGGCGGGCTTCGCGCTCACCATGCTGGCCGTGCCGATGTTCGCCAACCTGGGCGTGGTGTGGATGCTGGTCGAGCTCACGACGCTCAGCTCGGCGTTCCTGGTGGCCTTCGAGGGCCGCCGCGAGTCGCTGGAGGCGGCGTGGAAGTACGTCGTGGTGGTGACAGTGGGCGTGTCGCTGGCGCTCCTGGGGACGATCCTGCTGTACTACGCGGCGGTGCCCGTCCTCGGGCGCTCGTTCAGCCTGTCGTGGCCGGTGTTGCTGGGCCACGCGGGGCAACTCTCGGTCGGCCCCTTGCGGCTCGCGTTCCTGCTGATGGTCATCGGCTACGGCACCAAGACGGGCCTGGTGCCGATGCACACGTGGCTTCCCGACGCCCACAGCGAGGCGCCGGCGCCGATCAGCGCCATGCTGTCGGGATGCCTGTTGAACACGGCCCTCTACGGGATCCTGCGGATCCTGCCCATCGCTCGGCCCACCCTCGGCGCGTATCCGGGGGTGGTGCTGGTGGCGTTCGGCTTGCTGAGCTTGTTCGTGGCGGCGTTCAGCCTCCGCGGCCAGTCGCACATGAAGCGGCTGCTCGCCTACAGCAGCGTCGAGCACATGGGGATCGTGACGCTCGGGTTCGGACTGGGAGCTCCGTTCTTCGCGTTTCTGCAGATGGTCAACCACACCGTGACCAAGGCGATGCTGTTCTACGCTGCCGGGAATGCCACCCAGGTGACCGGACCGGGTATCGACCGTCGCAAGGGGTTGTTGGCAAGCATGCCGGTCACCGGCGCCGCGCTGTTGATCGGCGGGCTCGCCATCACGGGAGCGCCGCCCTTCAACCTGTTCTCGAGCGAGCTCGGCATCCTGCGCTCGGCCTGGGCGCACGCCCCCTGGCTGGCCTGGGTCTACCTGGTGCTGCTGGCGGTCGTGTTCGTGGCGTTCGTGAGCCGCCTGACCCGGCTGGTGTTCGGCACCCAGGAGGAGGGAGGGGCCGGGGCCGCAAGCGCTCGCCTAGCGATCGCCGCGTCGGGCCCAGGGGACGGCGATGCGCCGCTCGACGGCGGGGCCACGGAGGTCGCTTCTGAGGACGCACGCGCCTCGGTGCGTCTCGGCACGGTCGTGGTGCTGCTGTTCCTGGTGGCGGTGCTCGTGCTATCGCTGGTCACGCCTGCGCCGCTGTCCGAGCTGCTCAAGAGCGCCTCCCGGATTCTTGGAGGTGGGGCGTGAGAGCGCTGCTGAGGGGGTCCGAGCTTCGGGTCGACGAGGACCCCATGTCGGAGCTCGAGCGGCGCCGCCGGAGCGGCGACCGCCTCGTACTCCTTGCCGGCCTCGACGCCGAGCGCACCCTCTACGTCACGAGCAGACGGGACGCTCCTTTCGAGCCTCTGGTCGCGGCGGGCTCCCAGCTCCCCGACGCCTCGACCCTCTTTCCGGCCGCAGCGAGCTATCAGACCGAGGCACGAGAGTTGTGGGGAACGAGGTTCGAGGGGGCCGAGCTCGATCCCGATCCCGATGTGCGTGGCGTATTCCGTCACCAGCGCGTCACCTCCGTAGGCGCTGTGTGGGGGGCCTCCGAACCTCTTCCGCTTCCTGCGCCGCGGGTGGCCGGCGAGCCCGTCGTCAGGATCCCCTTCGGACCCGTCCGGGATGGGACGGTCGAGTCCTTGCTGCACCGCTTCCACTACCTGGGTGAGCACATCGTGGAGCTGGAGCAGCAGCTCGGGTACAAGCACCGCGCTGTGGAGGTACGGCTCCCGCGGTCCACGATCGAGCAGCTTCCGGTCTTCGCCGAGCGCGTCTCGGGCCCGAACGGCGTGGCCTTCGCCCTGGCGACCTGTCAGGCCGTGGAGACGGCGTGCGGGATGACGGTGTCGCCGCGCGCCGATGCCTTGAGGGGCATCGTGGCGGAGCTCGAGCGCGTGTACAACCACTTCAGGGATATCGGGCGGCTGGTGGCCAGTACGACCCTTCGGGTGGGGGCGGCGCAGGCGCACGCGCTGCAGGAGTCGACGCAGCGGATCGGCGCCCGGTTGACGGGACATCGCTTCCTGCGCGGCGTGGTCGCCGTGGGCGGTGTGCGCCGGGACCTCGACGTGTCCGGGCTGGCACGGGAGGCTTCACGGTTGGAAGTGGATGCCCGAGCCTACTTCGAGGCGCTCGAGGCGACGGAGTTGTTCATCGACCGGCTCGAGACGACGGGCGTGCTTGGCGCCGAGCGGGCCCTGGCATGGGGTGCGGTCGGGCCGGTGGGGCGCGCGAGTGGGGTGTCGATCGATGCGCGTCGGGACGCTCCCTACGGCGCCTATCGTGACCAGTCCTTCCGCGTGCCCGTGCTCGAGGCCGGCGATGCGCTGGCGCGGTTTCGGGTGCGTTGCGAAGAGGTACTCATCAGCCTCTACCTCATCCGTGAGTTCGCCGAGACGCTCCCGGAGGGGCCGGTAAGGGTCTCGGCGCCGTCGAGCTTGCCCGACGATGCGCTCGCGCTCGGTTGGAGCGAGGGCGTTCGTGGAGACGTCGTCGCACTGCTCGCGACCGACCGCTGCGGAGCCTTGTCGCGGGCGGTGCTTCGGGGAGGGTCCAGGCACAACTGGCCGCTGTTTCCCGACACCGTTCACGACAGTTTCTTGATGGACTACGCCATCAACGAAGCAAGTTGGGGCCTGAGCGTGGCCTCGCATGATCGCTAGGAGGCGCTGATGTTCCGTTGGATCGCGCGAGGGCTTCGCATCGGCACCCTGACCACACGCTTCCCGCGGAAGGTGCCGGAAGCCGAAGCATTGGGGTCTCCGCTGGCGGCGCTTCACCCCCAAGGCACCGAGCGTGCCGAGGCGCTGCGTGGGGCGAGCGTGTGCCCGACCCACGCGATCGAGGTCGACGATGAAGGGGTGACGCTGGACCTGGGCCGCTGCATCGGCTGCGGGCTTTGCTGGGAGCAAGCCCCGGCGAGCTTCGTCGAGGGCCCGTCCTACGGATTGGCTGCAGATCATCGTGCTGGCCTTCGTATTCGAGCGCGCTGGGGGGCGGCCCCGGAGACCCCCGCTCGGCGGACGCGGCAGGCGCCGGGGGTCTGGCGGCGCTCGCTGCACGTGCGCCACGTCGATGCGGGGTCGGACGGGGCGGTGGAGTTCGAGTTGGCGCAGCTCAACGCACCGCAGTACGACCTGCACCGGCTGGGGGTGTTCTTCACGTCGAGTCCGCGGCACGCTGATGCGCTGCTGGTGACGGGGCCGGTGACGAGCGCGATGGCCGGCGCGTTGCGCACCACGTTCGAGGCGATGCCCGCCCCGAAACTGGTGGTGGCGGCGGGCGTCGATGCCATCTCCGGGGGGCTGTGGGCCAGCACCGAGGTGACGGCGGCGGGTGTGGATGCCGTCGTGCCGGTCGACGTGTACATCCCTGGCAGCCCGCCGAGCCCGCTGGCACTCATCGATGGCCTCCTGTTGGGGTCGGGTCGGCGGTTCGTCGCCCTCGACCTGGAGCGGGCGCCCTTGGAGGCCGGGTCATGAGCCTAGCGTTGATCGGTCTGGCGCTGGTGGCGCTCGCGGCGCTGGCGGCGTTCGTCCTTCCCGGCAGCGTATCGATCGTTCCTGGCCTCGTGGCGCTTGCGGGCGGCGCCTTAGCGGGGGCCGCGGGCGTCCTGGCGCTCTTCGCGCCGATGCGAGAGGTCGGATTGTGGGACCTCGCAGGCGTGCACCTGCGCTTCGCGCTCGATCCCTTGTCGGGCGCGTTCCTGCTCGTGATGGCACTCGGCGCACCCCTACTGCTGATGTCGGGTCGTCTCGCGCGCGCCGGGCGCGGGGCCCTGCTTCTGAGCTATCTCGGGTGCCTGCTGCTGGTGTTGGCCGGCGACGCTGTCAGCTTCCTCTTCGCGTGGGAGATGATGGGGCTGGCCGCCTACGTGGTATCGGCGCTCCACGCGGGGCGGCCGGCCTATCGTATGGCCGCCTTCCTCGAAGTCGGCACGCTGGCGCTTCTGCTGGCGCTGGGGCTGCTGTGGTCGCGGGCGGGTTCGGCGAGCTTCGCGGCGCTGGGCGCGCTCGATGTGCCGGACACGCTGGTGTTCGTCTTGCTGGTGATCGGCTTCGGAGCGAAGCTGGGCGTGCTGGGCCTGCACGGCTGGTACCCGGACGTGTACGCGTCGACGCCGGGTTCGGTTGCCGGCGTGTACTCGGGGCCGGTCTGGGCCGGCGCCATCTACGGGCTGGTCCGGCTGCTGGCCTTCCAGCGGCCGTGGCCGCTGGGGTGGGGGATCGCGCTGCTCGTGCTCGGGGTACTGACGGCGCTCTGGGCAACCCTCTACTCGCTCGTCGAGGGTGATGGTAAGCAGTTGCTGGCCTTCTCCACGATGGAGAACGGGGGGGTGGCGTTGCTCGTTCTGGGCGCGTCGATGGTCTTCGCCGGCGACCACGAGCTGCTGCTCGCCGGACTCGGGCTGGTGGTCCTACTGTACCTGGCGGCGCACCATACGGTGTCGAAGGGCCTGGCGTTGGCCTCGTTCGGCGTTGTCGAGGAGGCGACGGGCGAACGCGTGCTCGACCGGCTCGGGGGGCTGCGGCGGCCGATGCCCTGGACGAGCTCGGCCGGGCTGCTGGGGTTCTTGTCGCTGGCGGCGGTGCCCCCATTCTCGGGCTTCGTGGTCGAGCGGTTCGTGTTCATGTTGCTGTTCCAGGAGTTCCGGCTGGGTCTGTTAGGAGCGCGGCTCGCCCTGGTGGTGGCGGGCGCCGTGTTCGCGCTGATGGCCGCGATGGGCCTGGTCGCCGTGATCAAGGCGTATAGCGTGGCGTACCTGGGGCAGGCGCGCGGCGAGGGCGCGGCCGCTCCGCGTGAGGCAGGATGGAGTGCCAGGACGACGTTCGTCATGCTGGCGCTCCTGCTCGTCGCGCTCAGCGTGTTGCCGTTCGTGCTGGTGCCTTGGCTCGAGCGGCCGGTGGGGGCGCTGCTGCACGTCGAGCTGGCCGGTCGGATCGCACCGGGCAACCTGCAGCTCAATCCGGCTTACAGCAGCTTCGCGGCAGCGAGCAGTACGGTCCTGGCCTTCTTCGTGCCCATCGTTGCCGGTCTGACGGCGTTGGCGACCTGGATCGCGGGTGGGCGGGCCCGTCGCCGGGTGCCCGCCTGGGTCGGCGCGTCCGGCGACGCGGGGCCGGGTGTGCAGTATGGTGCCAGTGCCTACACCAACCCCATGCGCGTGTTCTTCACGTCGTTCTACCGCCCGCAAGTCGAGCGTGAAGGGGGCCTCATCCATACGCGCGTTCGGCGCTGGTTCGTCGACGATCTGTACCCCTGGTTGAGTGCGACGCTCGATGCGGTGACGGGTCGCATCACACGGTTGCAGGCGGGTCGCGTCACCATCTACACGACCTACATCCTGGCGGTGTTCGTTCTCGCGCTGCTGTTGGCGCGCATGGTCGGATGAGCCGTCGAGGGTGGGAAGGGGAGCGCGGTGTTCAAGCACATCCTGGTGGCGAACGATGGTTCGGAATCGGCCTCGCGTGCCTTGGGTCTGGCCCTCGAGTACGCGCGAGACGTCGGGGCGAAGGTCACGTCCCTGTGCGTGGAGGAAGGGCCTCCTGCATACCTGCGACAGGATCGCGGGCACACGGACGAAGCGAGGTCCTACTTCGCGGAGGTCCAGGAGCGAGCACAGGTGGCGGCCGGCTCGTTCGGCGTGGGCATCGAGGTCCCGGTCGTTCAAGGGCGCAACGCAGCGAAGGCGATCGTCGCCACTGCCAAGGAGGGGGAGTTCGACCTGGTCGTGCTCGGGGCGAAGGGTCATGCCCCCCTCGACTTTCTGATCGGCAGCACCACGGATCAGGTCAGCGACTACGCGCCGTGCAGCGTGCTGATCGTCCGCTGAGCTCGCGATGCCGGCTTGGTGGGCGCGGCGGTCCGGTGCGGGGCTCGGCCGGCTCGGGCGTTGGGTGCGCAGGGCGGAGGCGGGCTCGGCGCGCTCTGGCTCGGCAGCGTGAGATGGGGGCCGAGAAGCGGCGGGGGCCACGGGCCGGACGAGCCTGACTAGCCAGCGGGACCGCCTCCTGGCGGCCAGGGGGCTGCCCGGCTGCCCCATCTGCCAGGTCGGCCTGGAGCAGGAGCGCCGCTACTGGTTCTGGTTCTTCGCCGAGAGCCATCATTCGCCGGAGACGCTCATTCGACTGATGGACTGGACGCGGCTATGGAGGAGTCGCCCGATGTGCATGCGCAGAGCCCGCATGTGCCTGCGTTGGCACGGACGGTGCGGGAAGTCGACGTCTCGGCCATGCTCCCCGAGCACGGGGGGGAGGCGGCTGGGCCGGACCACCAAGGTGCGGATGCTGCCGACGCGGACCCTGCAGACAGCGAACTCGCCGTGCGGACGGCGGTCGAGCGGACGCTGGACGACGTGGACCACTGCCCGGTGTGCGCCGCCCAGGCCGAGGCCTACCACGCATGGTCCCGCTTCTGCGAAGCGCGTGCCGGGGGCCCCGAGCCGATCGATGAGCTCCTTCCGACCTGCGACGAGCACGTGGCGGCCTTCCTGGTGCACGGCTCCGATCGCTTGGGCGAGCGGACCCTGGCCAACGTCGCGCCGCTTCTGCGCGACGTCCTGGTCCGGACACTAGGCGAGCTGGAGGCGGACGGCCCCTCGTCCTGGTGGGCGCGCGTCAGGGTCGCCGTGCTCTTGAGGAGGCGTGAGCCCTCCGCGCTCAGGGCGCGTCGTGCGCTGCATCGCAGGCCGGCCTGCCCCGTGTGCGCGATGCAGCACGATGCCGAGATCCGCGCGCTGGACCTGTGCGCGCTGTTGGTGCGCACCGCCCCCGGGCGGCGGCGCTACGAGCGCGGCCACGGCCTGTGCCTGCGGCACCTACGGGTGGCCATGGCGACGGGGTACGGTCCCGGGGTGAGCCCACTGCTGCTGGAGCAGGCGCAGCTCCAGCTCGAGCTGCTGGCGTGGGACCTTCACGAGGCGGGGCGACTGGATGCCTGGACGGCACGGCCGCTTCCACGGGCCTCGGAGTGGGAGAGCCGGCGTCGAGCGCTCTACCGCTTCCAAGGGGGTCTGGAGCGGCCGTGATGGTACCGGCCCCGCGCAAAGAGGCGGTAGGGGGCCGGAGCCGGTCGTCAGTCGTTGCCGATCGCGCCCTCGGCCGGGGTGCGGTCCTCGCGGCCCGACACCGGTGCTCTGGGAGCTGGCTCGGGATCGGCGGGTGCTTCGCCGAACACCTCGCGGTAGAGGTCCTCGCCGAAGCTGGTGGGAAGCGGGGGCGCCACGTCGAGCTTGAAGCTGCGGGCCCCGCTCTCGGAGCGGGATGCGCGCAGGAAGAGGTGACGCTCGTCGTGCTCGTCGTGCATGGAGCGGGCGAAATCGTACAGGTGCGTCACGAAGAGGACGCTCACGCCCCGTTCGAGGAGCGTGGTGACCACCTGGCGTGCGATCTCCGACCCCTCGCGCTCGTTGGTGGCCGAGAACGACTCGTTCAGGAGCAGAAGCGCCCCCGGTTCCAGGTGCCCGACGATGGCCGACATCCTGGCCAGCTCCTCGTCGAACTTGCCGCTCTCGAGCTCGGTATCCTCCTCGCGTTTGAAGTGGGTGTAGAGGCCGTTGGAGACGCTGAGGGTGGCGGCGTGGGCCGGGGCGAAGAGCCCGCACTGGGTCATCAGTTGGGCGATCCCGAGAGCGCGCAGGAAGGTGGACTTCCCGCCATGGTTGGCGCCGGTCGTGACGATCAGGTCCTTGCCGTCGGCGCCGAGGTCGTTGGGTACGGTGCGGCCCTCGAGCTGCAGGGAGAGCGCTGGATCGTAGAGTGCCTGGAAGCTCCTGTGGGCGTCGCCGGCGGGGTGCGGCTCGGGCATGCAGGTCGGCTCGCCCTTGGCGGCCAGCCGTTCGTGGAGGCGGATCGCGCCGACGTAGAAGGCGAGCTCGTCGCGAAGCGCCCGGAAGAAGCCGAGGATGTGGTCGTTCGACTGGGCCAAGGCGTTGGCCACGTCGTTGACGCCGCGGTCGCGGAGCTCGTCGAGGGCCCGGAAGCCGTTGTCGTCGCGTTCCGGGATGGTGAAGCCGAACGTCGCTGGACCCTTGGTCAGCAGTCGCTTGAAGTAGCCGCCCTCGGGCTGGTTCGGCTCGCGCAGCACGTACTCGCTCCCGACGTTGCCGGGCCCCAGGCGCGCGCTCAGCAGGATCCCGCCCCGGAACCGAAGATCCTTGAGGTGGGTGTCGATGCGCGCCAGGTAGGCGTCGTTTAGTTCGGTTTGGACCTCCAGGAAGAGGCGGTCGAACGCTTCGGACTCAAAGGTGCCGACGTGCTGCTCGGCGATCTTCCGGAGGCTGCCGAATCGCTCGGCGAACATCGCCATCACCTCCACCGAGCGCCGCAGGATCGTGTCCGGGTGGTCCCTAAGGAGGCCGAAGTAGTGCTTGCGCTCATCCTGGACGGTCGATGACGCGAGGTCGTAAATGGCGCGGACGACGTCGGGGTTGCGCAGCGCGTCCGTCAGGGCCGCCTGGCGATAGAGGATGGCGTCGACGTCCGTCAGGCTCGCGGCGAAGGCGCGGCGTACGATGGCGTCGACGACCTCGTCCTCTTCGGCCATGGCCTGGAAGATCCATGACAACCCCAGGTCGGCCACGACGTCGTCGAAGTTCCAGGGCAAGGGCTGGTCCGCGTCGAAATCGCGTTCGCGGTGCATCAGGAGGACGTTCATGCCGTCAATCTCTCGGTCAGTGCGTCGCGCGTGAGGCCGTACTTGCGCGCGATCGCGATGGCGTATGCGCGTCCGTCGGCCGGGCGGCGCACGATCCTGAACGTCCGGACGGCGGGGTCCTCCGAATCGACCATCCCCACCATGCTGACGGTGCGCGCGTGGAGCGAGGCGAGCTCATCGAGGAAGGTCACCACCAGTCCGAGGGAGCCGCGCGCGTCGATTTGGCGGAGCACCGCCCTGCTCAGGAGCAGGGCATCGCTGGCCGTGGTGGAGGAGAAGGCCTCGTTCATGATGACGAGGCTGTCGCTGGTGGACCGCTCCACGATCGCGTGGACCCGCGCCAGCTCCTCGTGGAGCTTGCCGCGGAGATCCTCCACGCGTTCCTCGCGCTCGAAGTGGGTGTAGACGCCGTCCACAGGATGGATCCGGGCGGCGGAGGCGGGAACCGGAAGGCCCAGCGCGGCGAGGTAGTGGAGCTGGCCGAAGGCACGCGCGAAAGTGGTCTTCCCACCCTGGTTCGGGCCGGTGACCACGATCAGCCGCTCGTCACCGTCGAGCCGCACGTCGTTGGCGATGACGGGATGCTCGTCGCCGACCCTGATCGCCAGCGCCGCGTCGAACAACCCTTCGGCGAAGGTTCCGCCCCAGCTCGGGGCGAGTTCGGGCAGCGAGAAGCGCAGCCCGCTGTCGCGCTCGAGCGCGCGCATGCGTTCGAGCGTCGCAAGGTAGAACTGGGCTTCCCGGTCGAAGGCCGCCACGCGGTCGTCCAGGTAGTCGCGCCGCTCGTGACAGAAACCGTGGAGGTCCGTGAAGGTGTCGGGATGGAGCTTCGCGACCGCGTCGAGGATCTGGGCCTCGATGTGGTTCATCGTCGCGCTGGCGCGGAACTTCGCGCGGTAATCCTTGGACGCTGACCTCTCGAACTTCTCGAAGGTTGCCACCACCTTGGCGCTGTAGTCAGTCTCACCGGCGTACCTCCGCACTCTCACGGTGTTGCCTTGAATGAGCACGTCGTAGACGATCGCGTCGAGTGCGCTCCGTAGATGCTCGGCGCCAGTGGCCAGGGACATGAACGCGTCCGATGTCGTCAGCCTCTCGAGGTAGTCCAGGAGGCCGCCGATCCCCCTCGAGCGGGGCTCGGTGGCCCCGAGCTCTTCGGTCAGCTTGCCCACCGCGCGCACGTACGTGAGGATGGCTTCCAGGAACCAGCGGTCGCGCTGGTAGCGGTAATGGGCGTCGTCTCGCGCCTTGAGACGCTCGCGCATGGCGACCATGGCATCGGCGAACGAGGTGACGGCGTTGTACACCCCGTCGCGCTGGAGTTCGCGAACGACCTGCTGGCGGTAGAGGATGGTGTCGGGGTCGGAGAGTGGTAGCTGGAAGTCGGGCTCGAGCCCGTACACCTCCCTGCCAGCCGTGACGCTGGCCACGATCTGGTCCAACGCCAAGTCCACGAAGTACGACGGAACCGTTTCCGCCGATCGCCGTTTCGCTTCGTCGTCTGGAGTCCTGTAGAGGATGCTGTAGAACCTCATCCGCCGATCCCTCCGCCTCGCTGGACGGGCCCAGCGCCGGGGCCCGACCGGTAGGAGTCATCAGCCCGATGAGGGCGTGCTGCAGGAGAACTCCATCTCCTGGTGCGAGTATACGAGTCGAGGTGCCTTCTCAGGCGTGCGTGGCCGACGGGGGTGCCTTGCGGGGGGCTTCGAACACGGCGCTCGACCCCAACTCGGTTTCGATCTCCAGGAGGCGGTTGTACTTGGCGATGCGCTCGCTGCGCGAGGCTGACCCGGTCTTGATCTGGCCTCCGCCCATGGCGACCGCGAAGTCGGCCAGGAAGGTATCTTCCGTCTCGCCCGAGCGGTGGGAGATCACGTAGCTCCAGCCGGCTCGTCGGCACAAGTCGATCGCCGCGACCGTCTCCGTGACCGTGCCGATCTGGTTGAGCTTGATCAGCACAGCGTTGGTGCTGTGCTCGCGTACGCCGCGTTCGATGAAGCGGGTATTCGTGACGTACAGGTCGTCACCCACGATCTGGACGCGATCGCCCAGAGCTTTCGTGTGGGCGCGGAACCCGTCCCAGTCGTTCTCGGCGAGCCCGTCCTCGAGGGAAACGATGGGATAGTGGTCGATCCAGCGGGCGTAGAGGTCCGTCAGCTCCGCACTGCTGAGCTTGCCCAGCCCGGATGGGGTGAGGTCGTAGCGATCGCCGTCGAAGAACGAGGTGGCGGCCGGGTCGATCGCCAGGGCCACGTCGCGGCCGGGCTCGTAGCCGGCTTCCGTGATCGCCTCGAGGATAAGATCGCAGGCATCCTCGTCGCCGCGAAGGTCGGGGGCGAAACCGCCTTCGTCACCGACGCTCGTCACGTAACCCTTGCGCGCCAGGATCCCCTTGAGCGCGTGGAAGGTCTCGACCCCCGCTCGAAGGGCCTCGGCGAAGCTGGGAGCGCCCAGCGGCATCACCATGAACTCCTGGAACGAGACGCTGTTGTCGGCGTGCTTGCCGCCGTTGATGATGTTCATCATCGGCACCGGGAGCCTGCTAGCGGTGGCGCCGCCCAGGTAGCGGTAGAGCGGCAGACCCGCGGCCGCGGCCGCGGCGCGGGCGACGGCCATGGAGACGCCGAGGATGGCGTTGGCGCCGAGCTCGCTCTTTGTCGGCGTGCCGTCCAGCTCGAGCATGATCCGGTCGATGGCCGGCTGGGCCTGCGCGCAATTACCGACGACGACTGGTGCGATGCGTTCGTTCACGTTGCTCACGGCCTTCAGGACGCCCTTCCCACCGTAGCGGCGGGCGTCGCCGTCGCGGAGTTCGACGGCCTCGTTCTCGCCCGTGGATGCCCCGGAGGGGACCGACGCGTTCACGCGGGTGCCGTCGTCGAGCTCGCAGCGGACACGGACGGTGGGGTTGCCGCGGGAATCGAGGACCTCGCTGGTGGTGAGTGCCTGGATGGTGGGCATGGTGGGGACCTTCCTTTCGAGAGGCGAAGCGATCGTGGTCACGGTCACCTTGGCGGCGGATTGGGGCGCGGTTCCGCCGGTGAAGGGGTGACGAGGTCGGGCTCGAGGGTGTGCAGCTCCGACTGCATCGCGTCCAGGTCCGAGACCAGGCGCTCCCAGCGGCGACCGTCCGCCGCCACCGCTTCGCCATGGCTCCGGCGCCGAACGAGCGCGGCTGCGATCGCGCCCTCGGTGGCTGCGGCGGTGCGCTCGAGACCGTCGGCTAGCGACCGGCCGAAACCGAGGACCGTGGTGTCGATGTTCTGCAGCATGGCCCAGCGGAGGTTCTCCACGTTGCGGTTGACCAGGCTGTCCAGGTGTTCGTCCAGCGATGCCAGCCACGGCAGTGGATCGGTATCCCATGGTCGTGCGACCCAGTACGGGCGGCGCGTGAGCTCGAGCGGATCCTCCATTGGGGCAGGTGCGTACGGGATTCCGAGCAGCTCGGAGGCCGTCCGCCGGACGGTCTCGATCAGCTCGGTCATGTGCTCCCGGTACGGCGCGAGGCGGGTATCGACGACCTTCCGCATGCGCCCCTCCAGCTCGGTGCGCTCCGCCGCGAAGAAGTTGGGTGCCGCTTCGGTCCAGGCATGCTCCACGGCAGAACGGGCGGCGCGTCCGCGCACCCCCGTGGGCGTGTCGGGTGACCGCCTGTGCGAGGATGTCGAGCTTCTCCGCGGCCAGCTCTCGGACGACTACGTCTTGCAGCGCGGCCATGCCGCTGTCGTGCCAGCTCGCGTCGTCGCCCGTCTGCCGAGCTCGAAGCCCCTGACGGGCGGAGATCCCGAGGACGGAGGCACCTTCGTTCATACCAGCGTCTTCGGACAGGACGCGGTGCGCGAAGGCCAGAGCCTGCTTGCGCTCGCCCGGCTCGAGATGGTCGAGCTTGTTCATCGCGAACACCAGCCGCGGGACGTGCGTTCGCACCGCGCGGAGGAACTCGAGCTCCGCTTCCGTGATCGGGGGATCGACGGCCGTGAGGAACAGGGCCGCATCGCACTGGGCCAGGAAGTCGAGGGTGGCTTCCGTGTCGTGTAGGAGCGTGGACCCGATACCAGGTGTGTCGATCAGCATGATTCCGCCGGAGAGGATGTCGACGGGAAGCTCGACGCTCACGTCCGATACGCCCTGGGCATTGCGTGGGTTGCCGGTCTCCGTGACGGTTCGGGCGAGGAGCTCGCGGAGCTCGGTCACCGAGCCTGCCTCGATGACCTTTGGGCTCTCGGCGGACGCGTAGCGCACCGTTGCCCGGGGCCGGTCGCCGTACGCGAGGAACGTCGGGACGGTCGTCAGCGGCACCACTCCGACAGGTAGCAGGTCAGCGCCGACCAGTGCGTTCAGGAGGGTGCTCTTGCCGCGCTTGAAGTGCCCGAGTACGGCGAGATGGAGCCTGCCGCCGGCGAGCCGCTGCTCGAGCGCGCGCAGTTGCTCGGCGTAGCCTGCCTGCAGTGAACCTTGGCCGGTCAGCCGATCGGTTGCGTGCCTGAGTAGTCGCGCCAGCCCCTCACGACCCGCGCGCGCGGCGTCGGCTGGCACCGCGACTCGGGTGGACGAGCGCGAAGCGCTCATGCCGCTTGCCGCTGGGTCTTTCCTGGCGGGCGTGCCCAATCATTCGCCCTGCCGATGCCGTGTTCCGCGCCGTCCATCGTTCGACCTCCGCACGCGGTGCAAGCGGTTGCGCCGCGTCAGGGGTCATCAGCCCGAAGGGCGGTTCTAGGGGGAACCCCATCCCCGGGACCCATCATAGCGCCGCCGCGCGAGGTCGAGAGGGCCTCCCAGGCATTGATCGAAGGATCTCGGCCGCGGCTCCGGTATCCGTCCTGCGTTCCGGGCTCCGGACCGGGCGCTAGACTGGACCCAGTCGCCTGGCGCTGGCGTTCGCCATCAACCGCCCTTTGCAGGCCGATGACGCCTACGGCTCGTGATCGCGAGCGGAGGACGATGTCACGGTCCGGGAGGCGGGAACGCCGCATGTGGCAGGTCAGGGCGCCCACCGTGCCGCGGGCGGGGGAGGGCGCTCGCCGCCGCTTCGACGGTGAGCCCTTCGCCGCGCCCGGGGTCGGCCGCGGGCCGGGTGACGGTGTGCCCATGAGCCCCGAGGGCGGGTCCGACTCCGTCGCTCCGTTCGTCAGCATCCTCTTCCCGTGGGGGGCCGGTCCCGCGCCTGGTGTGGCGGTGGTCTCGCCCGAGAGCCTCCGTGACCTCGGCCTGGCGCGAGTCCTGGACGACATCGCGTCGAGCCGTGAGACGCGGGAGGTGTTGGCGGCGCCGCTCCGCGACGCCGCCCTGATCCGCTACCGGCAGGAGGTCATGCGGGACCTGGAGTCGGCCGAGCTGCGGCGAGCGGTGTCGGTCTTCCGAGACGGGATGCACGCCATGCGGGTGCGGTTCCCCGAGGCTGCGTCCCCGACGTACGCGTACGTTCGTGAGCGCGCCCGCCTCGAAGCGGCGGTGCACTACGTGCGGGCCATGACGGGTCTCGCGGACGCACTGAGGCGGCCTGCGCTCGCTTCCCAGGGGTTGTTGGCGCTTCGGGCGCATCTGCAGCGCACCGTGTCGTCCGCGTCATTCCAACGGCTGGCGCGAGAGAGCGAGAGCCTGAGCGCACGCCTGTCGGAGCTTCGTTACGTTCTGATCGTCTCCGGAAGGCGGGTCACGGTGCGCGACCTCCGATCGGACGAGTCCGTACGGGACGCGATCGAGAGGGTGTTCGGGCGTTTCATCGAAGGAATGCCGTCCGAGGTCGACACGAGAGCGTACGAACCCGGTGGGATGAGCCGGGTGCAGGCGCAGATCGTCGAGCGGCTGGCTCGCCTGCATCCGGAACCGTTCGCGGCGCTCGAGCGCTTCGCGGCCCGCGGCGACGCGTTCCCCGATCCCACGATGGAACGCTTCGATCGCGAGGTCGGCTTCTACCTGGACGTCCTGGAGTACCTCGAGCCGTTGCGGGACGCCGGTCTGCCGATCTGCTTCCCGGAGGTCGGTGAGAACCGCACCCCCTTGCGCTGCAAGCAGACCTACGACGTGGCGCTCGCGCGCCGCCTCGTGCAGGAGGGCGGGACGGTCGTCCTCAACGACATCGAGTTGCGGGACCAAGAGCGCATCTTCGTGGTGACCGGCCCGAACCAGGGAGGCAAGACGACCTTCGCGCGGACCGTCGGGCAGGTCCACTACCTGGCCGGCCTGGGCTGCCCCGTGCCCGGCACGGAGGCGCTGCTGTGCCCCTTCGACCATCTCGCAACGCACTTCGAGCGGGGCGAGCGGGCCCAGGACCTTCGCGGCAAGTTGACCGACGAGCTCGTCCAGGTGCGGCGCATCCTCGATGCCGTGACGCCCAGCAGCATCGTGATCCTGAACGAGACCTTCTCGTCCACCACCCTGAGCGATGCCCGCTTCCTGGGCGGCCGACTGCTCGCGAAGCTGTCCGAGCTCGATCTCCGCGCCGTCTACGTGACGTTCGTCGACGAGCTCGCGAGCTTCGACGAGAAGACGGTGAGCGTTGTCAGCACGGTCGAGCCCGACGAGCCCGCCATCCGCACGTTCCGGCTCGAGCGTAGGCCCGCGGACGGGGCTGCCCATGCGCTCGCGATCGCACGTCGCCACGGCGTTACGTTCGAGCAGATCCTGGAGCGACTGCCAGAATGAACGTGCGGCTGATGTACCCGGCCCGGGACTTCGACCCCAGGCGTGAGCTTCCGCCCGAACATGTGGCGCTGGCCCGAGATCTGGATCTCGACGTGCTGGTGGAGGCGATGGCGGGCGGCGACCCGTTGGTCCGCGAGGTCTGCCGGGCAGCGCTGTTGCAGGGCGCCCACAACGACCCCCCTACGGTCCGCTACCGTCAGGCGGTGCTGCGCGACGCCCTTGGCCATCGGGAGTTGGTGCGCGTCCTGTACGATCTCGCGGGGGACGTGATCGACCGCAGGAAGAAGGAGTGGCTCGGTGTCTTCAGCCGATCACCTGCCGGCATCCTGGCCGAGGCGAGCGCGCTCCTGCAGATGTACATTGGGATGTTGCGGCGACTCAGGCATGTCCTCGAGGCGTCGCCTGGGGAGTTCGTTTCGGAGGGGTGGACGGGGCTCGTCGGGCTCGTAACCGAGGAGCTCGACGATGCCTTCTTCGCTGACGCGGAACGTTCGCTGACCGAGCTGCGCGAAAGCACGACGATGTCGGCGAGCGCCAGCTTGGGCGAAGGCGGCGTGGGGCGGAACTACATGCTGCTCCGGGGCAGCGGACGCGGGCCACGCTGGCTGTTGTCGATGGCGCAGCGAGGGCCGAACACGTTCCGCGTTGGCAGCGCCGATGATGGCGCGTCGCGGGTCCTGTCCGACATGCGTAACGTCACCGTGGCGCCCGTGGCGGACCTGCTGGCCCGCGCCGCCCAGGGCGTCAAGGAGTTCTTCGAGGCCCTGCGAGTCGAGTTGGCCTTCTACGTGGGCAGTCTGAATCTGCACGCGCGGCTGGAGGCGCTGGGTGTGCCAGTGTGCTTCCCGGCCACCCACGAGACGGGAGTCTCGACGCTGCGCTTCTCGCGCCTCGTCGACGCCACGCTGGCGCTAAGGACACGCGACGTCGTGGTCGGCAACAGTCTCGACCTGGGTGGGAAGCAGGTCACGATCATCACGGGCGCGAACCAGGGAGGGAAGACGGTGTTCGTTCGGAGCCTCGGGGTGGCACAGCTCCTGCTTCAGAGCGGCCTGTTCGTTACTGCGGACGCCTTCGAGGGCGAGGCCGTGCGGGGGCTCTACACGCACTTCCGCCGCGAGGAGGACGAGACGCTCACGAGCGGCAAGCTCGACGAGGAGCTCGAGCGCCTGAGCGACATCGTGGAGTGCCTCCGTCCGCATGCGCTGGTGCTGTTCAACGAGTCGTTCGCTGCCACCAACGAGCGCGAAGGATCGGAGGTGGCGCGCCAGGTGATTGCGGCGCTGGAAGCACGGAAGGTGAGGGTCGTGTTCGTGACGCACCTCTACGTCTTCGCCCAGGGCCTATTCGAGCAAGAGGATGCGCGTCGGGCCTTCCTGCGCGCCCAGAGGAGACCCGACGGCACGCGCAGTTACCAGCTCAAGCCGGGCGAACCACAGGCGACGAGCTTCGCCGAGGACCTGTACCGTGAGATCCTTGCCGACGCGCTGGAGCCGTGAGGTGACGGAGGCAGGCCTCGGCCCGGGGTGGGTGTCGGGGGCGTTGCGCCTCCGGCGACGAGGAGCGCACGACCCCGCCCCTTCGAGTGGCGCAAGAGCAGCCTGCGTCACGGCCAGCCTCCGTTCACCATGCCTCGACGCCTACGCGCCCGTACTCGGCGGATCGAGAACGCGGAGTTGACGAACGCCACCGCCCGACGTACGCTCGACCCGTTGGACCTCGGGGAAGACCGGTGCAAGTCCGGCGCTGTCCCGCAACGGTAACAGCCGCAACCGCGCGCTGAAGCCCGAACACCGAGCCCAACACACGTTGCACCGCCTTGCGAGGACGAGGAAGGGCAGCCCGGCACAGCACATCGCTGCAAGCCGCGGCCGCCATCCCGCGGGATGGCCCTCTCTTTCCCCCAACTCGCAGGACACGAGAGGAGGCCCGTCATGAGGCGTTTCTTCGTCCTGGTGTTCCTGCTGCTGGCGCTGTCCACCGCGCTGGCCACCACCTACCCCGTCACCGTCACGGATGACCTGGGCAGGCAGGTCACCCTCACCCACGAGCCCCACCGCATCGTCAGCATGATCCCCAGCAGCACCGAAACCGTCTGCGCCGAGGGCGCCTGCGACCGTCTCGTCGGCGTCGACCAGTACAGCAACTACCCAGCCAGCGTGCAGAAGCTCCCGCACCTCGGCAACGGCTTCGCCCCCAACCTCGAGGTGCTGGTCGCCCTCAAACCCGACCTCGTCCTCGCAGACGAGTCCAGCACGGAACTCGTCGACAAGCTCACCGCACTTGACATCCCCGTCTACGCCGGCACCGCCCAGAGCCTGAGCGAGGCCTACCAGAAGTTCCGGACCATCGGCAAGCTCATCGACGAAGAAACGCCAGCCGCCGTCCTCAGCGGCCGCGTTCAGGGCGCCGTCGACGCCGTCCAACACATGCTCGAGGGCCTCCCCAGACCCACCGTCTACTACGAGCTCGACACCACCCCCTACAGCGTCGGCCCCAGCTCCTACATCGGCCAGCTCATCGCTAGAGCCGGCGGCACCAACATCGTGCCCGCCGACAAAGGCCAGTACCCCCAGCTCGATCCCGAGTTCATCGTCCAGCAGAACCCCGACGTCATCATCCTCGCCGACGCCCCCTCCGGCGTCACCATCCAGAGCGTCACTACCCGCCCCGGCTGGGACACCCTCAACGCCACCGAGAACCGCCGCATCGTTGCGCTCACCCAGACCCAGGTCGACGAGCTCAACCGTCCCGGCCCCCGCATCCCCCAGGCCATCGAGCTCCTCGCCCACATCCTCCACCCCGACGCCTTCCCCAACTAACCCCGCCACGAACAGGAGCCACCCACCATGACCATGCCGGCGCTCCGCGTTGCCCTGTACTCCCTGCGCGAAGCGCTGGCGTTCTTCACCACCCTCCCCCTGCCAGCCGCCACCCCCCGACGCGAGACGGACCTCAGGCCCGCACTGCTGGCCCTCCCCGCCGTCGGCCTCGTCCTCGGCCTCCTGCTCCTTGCCGCCAACGCCCTGCTGCAACAACTTCCCGACCTCGTGCGCGGCGCCTGCCTCACCGCCCTGTGGCTCGTGCTGACGGGCGCCCTGCACTTCGACGGTCTGTGCGACACCGCCGACGCTCTCTTCAGCGCCAGAGCGCGCGACGAGCGCCTGCGCATCGCCGCCGACCCCCACCTCGGCAGCTACGCCCTCGCCACCGGCGCCAGCACCCTGCTGCTCAAGTTCGCCGCCCTCTCCCAAGGCCTCCACGGCGCCTGGCTCGTCACCGTCCCCATCCTCGCCCGCGCGCTCATCCCACCCATCGCTGCCCTGTACCCGAACCACGCCGCCAGCCGACTCGGCCGAGCCGCCAAGCCAACACCGATCAGCGCCATCGCCAGCGCGGCCCTCGCACTGCTCGGCGCGCTCGTCTTCACCGCCCTCACCGGCCAGCTTCCACGCGCCCTGCTCATGGTGGGCGTCGCCACAGCCCTTCCTTTCGCCCTCGCCACCTTCGTGCAGCGCCGCTTCGGCGGCCTCGGAGGCGACGCCTTCGGCGCCACCATCGAGACGCTCGAGACCGCCCTGCTCATCGTCGCGGCGGTGGCCCTCTGACCCGCAGCCCAGGCGGACCACGCAACCGCGGCATCCAAGAACCCAGGAGACGGCCGTGACCCCCACCGACCCGCCCCGACACGGGCCCGTCAAGCGCACCGGACGAAGGCGAGGCCTCGTCATCGTGTACACCGGCGACGGCAAGGGCAAGACCACCGCCGCCCTCGGCCTCCTCCTGCGCGCCCACGGCCGCGGCCTGACTACCGCTCTCTACCAGTTCATCAAGCGCCGGGACGCCCGCTTCGGCGAGCACCACGCCCTCGACGCCCTCGGCATCCCCCACGCCGGGCTCGGCGACGGGTTCAGTTGGCGCAGCCACGACCTCGACCAGAGTCGCTCCATCGCCGCCCAAGGCTGGCTCGCCGCCAAGACCGCCATCCTCGGAGGCGGCTACGACCTCGTCGTCCTCGACGAGATCACCTACCCCATCACCTGGGGCTGGATCGACCTCCACGACATCCTCGACACGCTCCAGCAGCGCCCGCCATCCCAGCACGTGGTGCTCACCGGCCGCGACGCCGACCCCGCCCTCATCGACCTCGCCGACACCGTCACCGACATGCGCAAGCTCAAGCACGCCTTCGACGCCGACGTCCCCGCCCAACGCGGCGTCGAGCACTGACATGCCCCACGCCGAGCTCCACCTCGTCACCGGCGGCGCCCGCAGTGGCAAGAGCCGTTACGCGGAGCGCCTCGCTCGCACCCTCGGCGGCGACCACGTCGCCTACCTCGCCACCCTCGCGCCTCTCGACGACGAGATGCGACGGCGCATCCGCCGCCACCGCGCCCGCAGGCCCAGCACCTGGACCACCCACGAGCTCACCCAGAACGTCAACGCCGACGCCGTCACCAGGCACCTGGCCCATGCCCCGGCCGCCACCATCCTGCTCGACTGCCTCGCCGGCCTCATCAGCACCGTCCTGCTCGAGCACGCCCCCGACGACACCGCCGCCCAGGGCGAAGCCCTCGCCGTCGCCGATGCCCTCGCCGCCACCGGCCGCGCCACCGGCAAGACCCTCATCGTCGTCACCAACGAAGTCGGCAGTGGCGTCGTGCCCGCCACCAAGCTGGGACGCGTCTACCGCGACATCCTCGGGCTCACCAATCAACGCCTCGCGGCGCGCGCCGACACCGTCACCCTCCTCACCGCCGGCCTCCCCCTCCCCCTCAAGGGCGAGCCACCCCAGGAGAACGCATGACCCCCACCTACCCGGGCATCCTCGACGCCATCGAACCGGCCGACCCCAACACCTACGCCCAAGCCCTGGCGCGCCACGACACCCTCACCAAACCCCCAGGCAGCCTGGGCGAGCTCGAACCCCTCGGCGCCCAACTCGCCGCCATCTACCGCACCCCCACCCCCACCATCACGGTCAAGGCCATCGCCGTCTTCGCCGCCGACCACCACATCGCCCACGAACACGTCTCCGCCTACCCCCAGGCCGTCACCGCCCAGATGGTCCACAACTTCCTCCAAGGCGGCGCCGCCATCAACGCCCTCGCGCACGTCGCTCACGCCGACCTCCTCATCGTCGACGTCGGCGTCGATGCGGAGCTCCCCGACCACCCCAAGCTCCTGAAACGCAAGGTCCGAGCCGGCGCCTGCAACTTCCTCCACCAACGCGCGCTCACCCACGCCGAAGCCACCGCCGCCATCAACGTCGGCATCGAAGCTGCCCAACGCCAGATCGACGCCGGCGCCAACCTTCTCGCCGCCGGCGACATGGGCATCGCCAACACCTCCCCTACCGCCGCCATCACCGCCGCCATCACCGGCATCGACGTCGACGCCGTCACCGGGCGCGGCACCGGCATCACCGAACCCCAGAGGCGGCACAAGGCCGACGTGATCGCGCGCGCCCTCGACCGCCACCAGCCCGACCCCAACGCCCCCCTCGACCTCCTCACCGCCTTCGGCGGCCTCGATATCGCCGCCATCACCGGCTACTACCTCGCCGCAGCAGCCCACCACGTCCCCGCCGTCCTCGACGGCCCCATCACCACCGTCGCCGCCCTGCTCGCCACCCAGCTCGACCCAGGCACCCGCCACTACCTCATCGCCTCCCACCTATCCGAGGAACCCGCGCACCAAGCCCAACTCGACCGGCTCGGGCTCGAGCCGCTCCTCGACCTCCACCTCCGCCTCGGCGAAGCCAGCGGCGCCGCCCTCGCCCTCCCCCTCATCGAAGCCGCCGCCCGCATCCTCACCGACATGAACACCTTGCAAGGTGCCGGAGTCGAGTCGCCTCTGCCACGTGATGGAATGCCGCCCCGGTGAACCGCCCCGACTCTCCCGGAGCGTCGATTCCTTGAGGGGGATGGCTTGACGGGGTTCCTTGATGGGGTTCCATGATGGTGTTCCTGCATAGGTTGAGCCGCACCGGGTTCTGTAGAGACCCTCTTCTCGCGCGGCCGGCCCGGCATGCGCACCGCCGCCTGGCGCGCCATCCGGGGACTGCTGCGGTACAACCCCGTCTCCGCCAGGCGCTACTAGCACCTCGCCAGGCGCGCGCGCAACCCTCTCACCGACGCGCGAGCGCACGCCGCGCCGGCGGCGGCGCTCAGGCAACTCCACGCCATGAGTGAGAACGGCGTACGGCACTTCCTGAAGGCCTCGGAGGCCGATCGGTGGCATGCGCTGTTCACGCTCCTGCTGGCCACCGGCCTGAGGCCGTCCGAGGCGCGCAACATCCTGCACCGGCACTTCCGGAAGGTCCTGAAGGCCGGCGAGCTCGACCAGAAGCTGCGCTTGTACGACCTGAGGCACACGCACGCGACGCTGCTCCTGCTCGCTGGCACGCACCCGAAGATCGTCAGCGAGCGCATAGGTCACTCGAGCGTCTCGATCACGCTCGACACGTACAGAGTCACGTGCCGCCGACCATGCAACGCGAGAGCGCCGAGGCGCTGGACGGGATGCTGTTCCGGGCGCCTGGAACGGAGGCTGAGCGGGCGTTGAGTTGAACCGGGCCGAGGGGGTCGCGAAGTTGGTCCACCATAGGACCACACACGAGAAGAGCGCCCGCCTCGAAGGTCGGCGCTCTTCTCGGAAAACCTGTGGGGGACAGATTTTCGATGGTCGGGGTGACTGGATTTGAACCAGCGACCACTTGACCCCCAGTCAAGTGCGCTACCAGGCTGCGCTACACCCCGGAGACAGGGCGGCGACGCGCGTCGCCGCCCTAAGAGTGTACGAGCGGCCTCACGTCAGCGTCAAGCTGCCGTGGGGTCTGGCCCGGCCGTTCAGTCGCTGTGCACCTCGAAGGCTAGAAGGAAGGCGGGGAGCTCCTCGCCTGGATGGTCGGCGACGTCGAGCGCGGGGAGCTGCGGATAGGTCGCGTTGGCGTCCGGCATGGTGGGGCCGCCGGGCGAGACCACGCTGCACTGGCAGATGGACGGGAAGATGCCGAGGTAGTGCGTGCCCTCGGCGCCGGGGGCCTTGAGGTGGATCGTTACGTCGCCCTGGCTGTTGAAGCCGCAACCGTAGCCGATATAGCCGTTGTCGAGGAGCACCGTGTAGATGTTGGCGGTCGCCGCCGAGGTCGTCGGGGGTGGGGAGGCTCAGGGCGAAGGCGCCCGACGGGTCGGACTGCACGGTCGTGAGAGCCCGCTCGGACTCGTCCCAGCCTCCGCTGCTGATGCGGTTGCCCGTGACGGTGGTCCAGCGCAGCTCGACCGCCGCGTTCGACGGGTAACCGCGGCCGCGAACGGCGATCGGGCTGCCTACCGGGCTGGACGCGTGGTCGACGGCGAGGGTCGGGCCCGTGCCTTCGCTCGCGGCGGCGCCGCTTCGTGGCAGGGTCTGGGTGTCGAGGTCGGCGGGGCGCACGGCGTCCCCGGCGGTGACCTCGAAGGCGGCCGACAGCACGGTGGGGATGGCCGGCTTGTAGTTCGGCGATGGTTGCTGGTTGAGGTAGGCCACCGGATGCGTCCCCGAGATGGCCTATAGCGTGTGGACACCGACGGCGCCGCTCGCGGGCAGCGTCACGACCGCCGTTCCGTTGCTGGTGATGGCGGACATCCAGCCAATGTGGGCACCGCCGTAGATCATGTGCCAAACGGACTCCCGGAAGCGGTAACCGATCTCCGTCATCGTGATGGTGATCGGCGTGCCTACCGGGCCGGACGCCGGCGAGATCGACAGCGTGGGAACGAGCGTGAAGCCCTGCCGGGCCAGCCGCTCCCCTCCGGCTTCGACGAAGAGGTTGTGCACGTAGCCGTAGTCCTCGGGCACGGCGAAGCTCAGGGAGGCCGTGCCGTCGGCCGCCGTCGTGGCGGTCGCGACCACCGTGCGGGTCTCGGTCGCCGGGGTGCCGTCGAAGGTACCGTCACCGACGTTCCAGGCCGGGTCGGCGCTCATCCAGGCGAGCTCCACCGACGTGCCGGCGGCGAGCCCGCGGACCGTCGCGGTGTTGCCCTGCGCGTCCACCACCTCGATGTGCCAGGCGTACGCGCCGGCGGGTGCGTCCGCGGGGATCTCCCAGGGGCCGCGGAAGAACGACGGGCCGGGGGGCATGTCGGGACCGCCGGCGGGCGAGAAGAACTTCGCGACGTCGTCATGACCTTCGAGCTTGACGAGCGCCTTCAGGCCGCGCGCCTGCACGTCCTCGAACGCGAGCTCCGCACCGGTGGCCGTACCGATCACCGGAGCGCGGGAGACGATCTTCTCGCCGGGGAAGAACACCGAGTTGGGCACGCACACGGGACCGCGCACGACCGCTCCTTCGGCCCTCACCATGTCCGCCTCGACGAAGTACGTGGGGTTGGCGAAGGCCGTGGCCAGCAGCCACAGCATGCCAACAACGACGAACGAGTTCCGGATCCGTCTCATGACCCCTCCTAGTGCCATGTCATACGTGTTGTGTCGCACGGGCGTGGTGGCTTCCTCCTGACGTTTATCGTCGTGTAAGGAGGGCGCCGTGGCGAAGCGCTACCGGGTGACGCTGACCCAAGCGGAGCGGGAGGAGCTGGAGGGGATCACGCGGCGCCGCTCGCACAAGTCGCGGCGGGTGGTGAACGCCTTGATCCTGCTCAACTGCGATGCGGGCGAGGCTGACGCTCGGCGGGCCAGGAACGAGGAGGTCGCCGCTATCCTGCGGGTGAGCACGCGCAAGATCGAGCGGGTGAAGAAGCGCTTCGTGGAGGAGGGCCTGGAGGCAGCCTTGGGCTCGCGTCAGGGTCGACGCCCGTATGAGCGCAAGGCCGACGGGGAGTTCGAGGCGCGCCTGCTGGCGCTGTCCTGCAGTGAACCCCCTGAGGGCTATTCACGGTGGTCGCTGAGACTCCTGGCGGACCGGGCGGTGGAGCTGGAGTACGTCGACAGGTTGTCAAGCGACATCCAGTCGCACGAGACGGTACGGCGGGTGTTGAAGAATGCGAGATCAAGCCGTGGCAGAAGATCGGGTGGGTGATCCCACCCTCACACAACGCCGAGTTCGTGGCCGCCATGGAGAGGGTGCTCGACGTGTACCGGCGACCCTTCGACGCGGTTCGGCCGGTGGTGTGCACGGACGAGACTCCCAGGCAACTCATCACGGAGGCGCGGACGCCCCTGCCGGCCCGGCCGGGGCGATTGGGGCGCCTCGATCACGAGTACGAAGATTACGAGTACGAACGCTGCGGCACGTGCGTGGTGTTCATGGCCAGCGAACCGCTGGCCGGCAGGCGCTTCACTCGCGTCACGGAACGCAGAACCAAGATCGACTGGGCGCACTTCCTCAAGCACATCAGCGAGCAGTACCCGCACGCCGAGAACATCACCCTGGTCATGGACAACCTCGACTGTCACACGCCCGGCGCCCTGTACCGGGCGTTCCCACCCGCGCACGCCAAGGCGCTCCGGGACCGCTTCGAGTTCGTATACACGCCCAAGCACGGCAGTTGGCTCAACGTCGCCGGGGACCCGAACTCAACGTCCTGGTGCGCCCGTGCCTCAACCGCCACGAGCGGGAAGGCGTGCCGCACCTGCGGGTGCGCGGCAAGCGCGGCAAGACCCGGCATCGCTCAACATGCAACTCCTCGCGGCGGCGGCACTCGTCGTTGGGGTGGCCCTGACGCTCGCCTACGCGACGCACGCGACCGCGAGCCGAGGGCTCGACACGACGCGTAACTGGTTCGACCCGTGAACGACAAGGGGGCCCTCGCGAAGCTCCCGCACCCCGAGCGCGCGCATCAGGGCGCCGTCAGGCGCCGCGTCAACGCGCCGGCATCGGAGGGGGCGGCCCCCTCAGGGCCGCCCCCTCCGCCCGCTCGCTACTGGACGATGAAGCGTCCCTTCATGTAGCCGTAGGTTTGCATGGCGCCGCTCCAGCCCGTGGGGCCGGTACCGCAGGCCGTCTCGCACCGCCAATCGTAGACGCCGGGAGCGCCGGTGCGGAACATGAACGTGACCGTCGAGCTCTGCGGGACCGGGATGTTCAGGCCAAGGTCCGGCACGGTGAGAGTGTGCGCCACATCGGCCGCCGTGAACTGCGAGTACGCGCCGTCCTTCACGACCGGCTTGGCGGGGTCGTTCGCCGTGAGCAGGACCCGGCCGGCCACCACACCGCTGACCTTCAAGTAGGACGGATCGGGCACCGGCGCCGAGCCATCGTCGTAATCCACGATCGTCATGGTGACCAGCGCGTGTGCCGGCAGCACGATCTCCGAGGGCGAGAACATGGGCCATCCCGCGTGCCCGTCCAGTCCCCCCGTGAGGATGTGCAACGTGACGTTGACCTGCTGCCCGGCCGTCGCCACCACCTGCGGGGCCGCGGCGTCCGCCTGCGCCCACACGGCAGCGACGAGCGACAAGACAGCAACGATGGGAAGGAGCCGCGACGCTATACGATTGCGCTTCATAGGCAAGCCTCCTTTGCAGGGCAAGCCTTTCCCCGATGCCGGCGGTGGCATAGGGGCATATGTCCCGGCAGGGACGCTCGCCCCATCGCCCCACGCCGAACGAACGAGAAACGATGTCGGGGGTCGGGGACCGCGAGCCAAGCGTTGTCGCACGGCCCCGTTTCCCTACCTCGCTTCCGGCTGCCGGTTCTTCTGCGCCTCGAGGAGCTGCCATGCCAGCAGCGACAGGCGTTGCGTCGTGTCGCGGTCGATGCCTGCGAGCTCCTGCTTGTCGCTCGCGAGGAACACCGGGATGGTCACCGGCAGCCCCAGCGCGTCCGCGATGCCCTCCAGCGTGGCCAGGGTGGCCTCCTCTCGCCCCGCTCGATGAGCGACAGGTACGGCACGGAGAGCTCCGCCTCCGCGGCCAGCTGGCGCTGCGTCGGGCCCCTGCGCGCCCGTATGAGCCTGATGGTCTTCCCGATCTTCCCGGGAACGTGTTCCACAGCGCCTCCGATCCTGGCCCGCCAGGGCGCCCCTGCCTAGCGCGCTATCACGGCTTGATCGGCTCCTGGGCGGCCCTGTCAACTCGCATGCGCGACTCGAGCCGATGCGACCTTCGGTCTTTCCAGTTCTCGAAGGTCCCCACCTCCTGTATTACGGATACAAGTCTTACTCTCCGTCAATCTGCATAGGCAATCTCTGTGCGTCGAAGCGGCGCCATCCAGATGTCAAGCGCGCGCTATTCGCGAGAGCCCGCGGACACAACGAGACGCAGCAAACTACCGACACCAGTATCGCGATGTAGCGGCGTTGCCGGCCGGCATATCAAGAGTTGACCCGGTTCTGGTCCCGCCATCGCACCGGACACAGCGCGAACGCGCATCTCCGGAGTATGGCGGTGCGTGAAGGTTCTCGTGCCCCCGGTCGCGGGGCCTCTAGAATGGCCGCATGACGGCCCCTGCCGACGAGCTCCTCGAACTCCTCGACGACGACGGCGCGCTGCTGGGGCGCGGCAAGGAGCGTGCACGCGTCCACGCCGACGGCGACTGGCACCGCGGCTTCCACCTCTGGGTCGTGCGGGAGGGGCGCCTGGTGCTGCTCCAGCGCCGTTCGCGTCACAAGGACCTGGAGGGCGGCCGGATCGACGTCTCCGTCGGCGGCCACGTGCGGGTGGGGGAGACCCTCGTCGACATCGTGCGCGAGGCCGAGGAGGAGATCGGGCTGGTGGTGCGGCCCGGGCAACTCGTGTTCCTTGGGAGCGTCCGCTCGGTGCGCGCCTACGAGGGTGCCCTCGATCGCGAGGTGCAGGACGTCTACGCCGTGCGCGACGAGCGCCCGTTGACCGGGTTCGCGCTGGCCTGCGACGAGGTCGAGGTGCTGTACGAGGTGCCGGTCGAGCGTGCCATCGACCTCTACCGCGAGGGCCGCTACGTCGCCGCCGCCGGCTACGACTGCCAGCGGCGCATCAGCAACGCCCTGCTCGTCGAGGACGACCTCATCGAGCAAGGGCGCGCGCACACGGCGCGCGCCCTGGAACGGCTTCGAGACTGGTTGAACGGCGCGGACCCCGCGTCGTGGGCCGACGACCCCATCGCCTGAGGGCTTCTCGCGGCCGGGTCAGCCCTGCAGCACCGTGGGCACGATGAGGGGGTTGCGGCCGGTGGCCTTGCGGATGTAGCGGCGTACCGGGTAGAAGATGTCGTCGCGGATGTCGTTCAGGCGCCGCTTCTCGCGCACGCCGCGCTGCAGCCCCTCCAGCGCGATGCGCTCGATCTCCTTGACCAGCCCGTTGTCGCCCTGCGCCACGCCGCGGGTGATGACCTCCACCGACGGCTTGCGCCCGGCCAGCGCCATGATCACGATGACGCCCTCGGCCGAGAGCATCTGGCGGTCGCGGATGACGGGCTCGGTGACCTCGTCGCCGACCCGCCCCACGCTGTCGATGAACACCACGCCGGCGTCCACCTGGCCGGTGACCTTGAGGTGGTCGCGGGTGAGCTCCAGCACGTCGCCGTTGTGGGCGATGAGCACCTTCTTGGGGGGATGGCTCATGCCCTCGGCGAGGCGCTGGTGGTTGACCTGGTGGCGCATCTCGCCGTGCCACGGCATGAAGAAGCGCGGGCGCGTGAGGTCGAGGATGAGCTTGAGCTCCTCCTGCGACGCATGCCCCGAGGCATGCACCTTGTAGGTGGGCGGGTAGAAGACGTTGACCCTGCGCTCGTAGAGCTGGTTGATGACCCGCCCCACGGCCTCCTCGTTGCCCGGGATGGGGTTGGAGGACATGATGACGGTGTCGCCGGGCTTCAGGTTGATCTTGCGGTGGCTGCCCGACGCCAGGCGGCTCAACGCCGCCATCGGCTGCCCCTGCGAGCCGGTGCACAGGAACAGCACCTTGTCGTCCTGGAGGTCGCCGACGTTCTCGGTGGCGACGAACGGCTGCTTCATCTCGAGGTAGCCGAGCTCCTGGGCGATGGTGGCGTTCTTGATCATCGAACGCCCCTCCATCACGACGCGCCGGTCGTACTTCTCGGCGATCCGCACGAAGTTCTGCAGCCGGTGGACGTGGCTCGAGAAGGTCGTCACGATGACCCGGCCCCGCGCCTTGGCCACCAGGTCGTCGACCGCGGCCATCACGTCGCGCTCGCTGGGGGTGTAGCCGGGCCTCTCGGCGTTGGTGGAGTCGGAGATGAGCAGCAGCACGCCGTCCTCGCCGGCCTGCGCGAGCTTGTGCAGGTGGCTCGTCTTGCCGTCCGCGGGGTTGTAGTCGAGCTTGAAGTCGCCCGAGTGCACCACCCTTCCGAGCGGGGTGTGGATGATCAACCCGCTGTTGTCGGGGATCGAGTGGGTCATGCGGAAGAAATCGACGGTGAAGTACTTGCTGATCTTGATGCGGTCGTCGGGCGTGATCTCGTGCAGATCGACGTCCGACTCGGAGAGCTTGAACTCTTCGAACTTGCCGCGCAGCAGGCCCAGGGTGAGCTTGGCGCCGTACATGGGGATCTTGGGGAGCAGCTTGATCATGTACGGCAGCCCACCGATGTGGTCCTCGTGGCCGTGCGTCAGCACCCAGCCCTTGATCTTGTGCGCGTTCTCGACCACCCAGTCGATCCGGGGGACCAGGATGTCCACGCCGAGCATGTCGGCGTCGGGGAACGCGAGCCCCCCGTCGATGAGCAGGATCTCGCCCTCGTACTCGAAGGCGAACATGTTCTTGCCGATCTCGCCCATGCCGCCCAGCGGGATGATGCGAAGTTTGCGGTCGTCCGCAGCCATGACACTCCTCTCGTGTCCGTCGGCGCAGCTCCATGATCGCGACGCGGCGCCCGGTGTGGGCGTCCGCGTCGACGACGGCATGGGAGCCGTGCCGGAATCGCTTGTTGCACCGACGTCCGCGCCCTTCACGGACGGTCCGTGCCCGCAAGATAGGTGGGACGCGCGGTCGGCGTCGTCCCCGCCTCCAGTGGAGGCGTGCGCGATCGGGCGATGGGATAGGCGTTCGGTGGGCTCGCTCCGACCGGCGTTGCTGCGTGCGGTCCGCGCCGCTTCATTCAGATAGGGAGCGGCGCGGGAGCGCCGCTCCCGGGCCCTTCCGTCGCGGAACGGGAAGGCCCGGTGCTGCTCAGCTCAGCGTCGGTCGCGCGGTCCGCGTCGGTCGCCGCGATCGCGGCCGTCACGCCCGCCCCGGCCGCCGCCGCGCCGGCCACCGCCGCTGCTGCGCGGTGGGATCTTGCCTTCGAGCTCGGGGCGCACCAGGTCGATCTTGCCGCGGTCGTCGATGGCGTTGACCTTGACGCGGACCCGGTCGCCTTCCTTGAGGTAGTCCTCGACGCGCTGCACGCGTTCCTCGGCGATCTGCGAGATGTGGAGCAGGCCGTCGGTCCCGGGGAAGAGGTTGACGAAGGCGCCGAAGTCGGTGACCTTGGCGACCTTGCCGTCGTACTCCTTGCCCACCTCGGCCGAAGCAGTCATCTCCTCGATCTGCTTGGCGACCGTCCTGGCCACCGCGCTGTCCTCGCTGTAGATCTTGATCACGCCGTCCTCGGCGACCTCGACGGTGCAGCCGAGGGCCTCGAGCTCGCGGATCTGTTTGCCGCCGGGCCCGATGACCGTGCCGATCTTGTCGACCGGGATGCGCACGCTCATGATGCGCGGGGCGCGTGGCGAGATCTCCTGGCGCGGCGCGGGCAGCGCTTCGCGCATCTTTCCCAGGATGTGCAGCCGGCCGGCGCGCGCCTGCGCCAGCGCCTCGCGCATGATGGCGGGCGTGATGCCGGTGATCTTGATGTCCATCTGCAGGGCCGTCACGCCGTCGGCGGTGCCGGTCACCTTGAAGTCCATGTCGCCAAGGGCGTCCTCGGAGCCGAGGATGTCGCTGAGGATCTTGTAGCGCTCGCCCTCTTTGACCAGCCCCATGGCGATCCCCGCGACCGGCTTGCGGATGGGGACGCCGGCGTCCATCAGGGCGAGCGAGCCGGAGCACACCGTGGCCATCGAGCTCGAGCCGTTGGACTCGAGCGTCTCCGCCACCACCCGCAGGACGTAGGGGAAGTCCTGCTGTCCGGGGATCATGCCCACCAGCGCGCGCCGCGCCAGATTGCCGTGGCCGACCTCGCGCCGGGACGTGCCGCGCAGGCGCTTGACCTCGCCGGTGGAGAACGGCGGGAAGTTGTAGTGCAGCATGAACTCTTCGGTGTCGTCGAGCCCGAGATCGTCCACCAGGCGGTTGTCGCGCCCGGTACCGAGGGTGGCGGTCGCCAGCACCTGGGTTTCGCCGCGCGTGAAGACCGCGGAGCCGTGCGCCATGGGCAGCACGCCCGTCTCGATCCAGATGGGGCGGATCTCGTCGGGGCGGCGGCTGTCGGTGCGGCGGTCCTCGTCGAGTACGAGCCGGCGCATCTCGGCCTTCTCGGCCTTGTCGTACGCGGCCTTGAGCTGCTTCAGGCGGTCCTGGGCGCCGTCGACCTCGGTGTCGGGTACGAGCCGCTCGAGGATCCCGTCGCGAACCGCCTTGATGGCATCGGCGCGCTCGTGCTTTCCCGACGTGAGCAGCGCCTCGCGCAGACCGGCCGCGGCCGCTTCGCGCGCCATGGTCTCGATATCCGAGGGGTCGACCTCGACGGCCGGCTCGAAGCCCTTCTTGGGCTTGCCGATCTCCTCGCGCATCTGCGCGATCAGGTCGACGACCGGCTTGAGGGCCTCGTGGGCCGCCTCGATGGCCCCGACCATCACGTCCTCGGACAGCTCACTGGCGGCGGCCTCGACCATCATGACGGCGTCCTTGCTGGCGGCCACGGTGAGCTCGAGCTGTGAGCTGCCGTCCTGCAGATCGTGCAAAGGCGGGTTGATGACGTACGCGCCGTCCTCGTAGCCGACCGTGCAGCACGCCGTCGGGCCGTTCCAGGGCACGTCACTGATCGACAACGCGGCCGAGGCGCCGATCGCCGCGAGCGGGCCCGGGTCGGCCTGCTGATCGGCCGAGAGCACCGTGCAGATGACCTGGACCTCATTGCGAAGCTGCTTGGGGAACAGCGGGCGGATCTGTCGATCGGTGATGCGGGCGTTCAACGTGGCCTGCTGGCCGGGACGGCCCTCGCGCCGGAGGAACGAGCCGGGGATCTTGCCGATGGCGTAGTGCCGCTCCTCGTACTCGACGGTGAGCGGCAGGAACGGCAGCGGCGAGCCGCTGTCGTTCATGTGCGCCGTCACCAGCACCAGGGTGTCGCCGTAACGCACGGTGACGCTGCCGGCGACCTGCTTGGCGTACTTGCCGGTCTCGATGACGAGCTCACGCCCTCCGAGTCGTGTGGCGTAGCGTCGGTAGCTGGGTAGATTCACGGTGTCTCCTTCACGATCTCTCCTTCACGGTCCGGTTCGTCGCGGTCGTGGCCGTAACCGGGCCGTAACCGAAGCCTTCAGAGTCCTCGCGGCGTTGTCGTGCCCCCAGGCGAGCCGGGTCGTTCCGGGCGTCCGCGTCGGGCGGGGGGCCCGGGCACGGCGGGCGACCGGTCGTGAGCGGTCTTCGGGCTCACAGCCGACCGGCGAGGCCAACGGGGCCTCGCCGGAAGCGTCCTTCGACGTGGTGTGCGTTGCGGCTTGAACGGGGCAGTCGGGCGTCACGCGCTTCGCCGGCGGTCCTCAGCGGCGCAGGCCGAGACTCGCGCTGAGTTCCTTGTAGCCGTCGTAATCGGTGCGCTCCAGGTAGCCGAGCAGGCGCCTGCGCTGGCCGACCATCTTGAGAAGGCCGCGGCGGCTGTGATGATCCTTGGTGTGGGTACGGAGATGCTGGCTCAGCTCCTCGATGCGGGCCGTGAGCAAGGCGACCTGTACGGCGGTGGAGCCGGTGTCCTTGTCGTCGCGCCCGTACTTCCGGATGATCTCGAGCTTCGTCGCAGGTTCCATCGTCACAGATACCAAACCCTTTCCATGCGTGGGTCCGGCGCGGATCGGCGCGATAGAGGCGATGCCGAGCCAGAACACCAACGTAGGACTGTAGCATACCAGCGTCCGCGCCCCCAAGGCGGCCTGGTGGCGACACGCGCGGGGGGCGGCGCCGTCGCCCGTATGCTCGCGCCATGACGACACGGCAATGGTCGCTTACGCTCGACGCCCGCCCCCGGGGCGTCCACCTGGTGACGCGCGAGATCCTGGACGCGGTGGACCTGCACGGCGTGCGCGCCGGACTGCTCCACCTGTTCGTCCAGCACACGTCGGCCGCGCTGACGCTCAACGAGAACGCCTCCCCCGAGGTGCGTGGCGACTTCGAGCGCTGGTTCGCGCGCGCCGTTCCCGACGGAGCCGCGTACTTCCGGCACCGTCTCGAGGGCGACGACGACATGCCCGCCCACGTCAAGGCCAGCCTGATGGGGGCGGGCACGCTGCTGCCGGTGACCGATGGCAAGCTCGCGCTCGGGACCTGGCAGGGGATCTACCTCTGCGAGTTCCGCGAGCGCGGGGGCCCGCGCCGCGTGGTGGCGACCTTGCTCGGAGACGCCTGAGGGGTTGACAACAGACACGGTTGCTCAGGCGTGGCGCTCGAACCAGTCCACCAGGGCGCCGAGCCGTGCCAGCCGCCGGTCGGGCCTGCCGGAGCGCGAGAGCTCGTGCCCTTCGTCGGGGAAGCGTAGGAACTCCACCTCGGCGCGCCCCAGGCGCTTCAGGGCGGTGAACCACTGCTCGCCCTGTTCGATCGGGCAGCGGTGGTCCTGCTCGGCGTGCATGATGAGCACCGGGGTGGTCACGTTCGCGACGTGCTTGAGGGGGCTCTGGTCCCACAGCAGCTCGGTGTCCTGCCAGGGCCGGCCGCCCTGCTCGCGCTCGGTGAAGCGGTAGCCGATGTCCGAGGCGCCGTAGAAGCTCAGCCAGTTGCTGATGCCCCGTTGCGTGACGGCGCTGGCGAAGCGGTCGGTGTGCGTCACCAGCCAGTTGGTCATGAAGCCGCCGTAGCTGCCGCCGGTGAGGTGAAGCGGCGCGCGCGGATCGCCGTGGCGCGCCATGGCGTGCTCGGCGATGGCGAGCACGTCGCGGGAGTCGCCGCCGCCGTAGTCCCCCAGCACCGCCTGGTAGAACTCCAGACCGAACGAGCTTCCGCCGCGCGGGTTGCCGAAGACCACGGTGTAGCCCTCGGCCGAGAGCAGCTGGAACTCGAACGTGAAGCCGTAGCCGTAGTTGGCGTGCGGCCCGCCGTGCACCTCTAGCACGGCCGCGCGGTCGCGCCGGGCGCGCACGGGCGGCAAGGTCCAGTAGCCCAGCTCGACGCCGTCGTCGGCGGTCACCGGAACCAGGTCGGAGGGCTGCTTGAGCCGCACCTCACCGAGCCACGCATCGTTGTAGCCGCTGACGCGCCGCTCCTGGCTGCCGGGCTCGCGCAGCAGCAGCTCGCCCGGTGTGGTGGGCGTCTCGACCGTGACGAGCGCTCTTCCGGCGGCGTAGGCGAAGGCGGTCACGACGCGACGCCCGTCCATGAGCGGGGTGATGCCGCCCTCGAGGGCCACGCGGGCGAGGCCGCTGGCGCCCTCCCGGTTGAGGTTGAACATCAGGCTGGCCTCGTCGTCCCAGACCGGCAGCTGGGGGTAGGCGCCGTAGCGGCAATCACCGCTGACGGAGGCCGCCGCGTCGAGCCCTCCGGTCAGAAGGCGCGGCGTGCCGCCGTTGGCGCTCACGGTCCACAGGCCGGTTGGGCTGGCGAAGTCGTCGGGTATCGACGGCGCGAGGAAGGCCAGGCGGCGCCCGTCCGGGGACGGGACGGGGGCGCCGGGGGTGAGCAGGTCGGCGACGACCGGGCGCACCTCGCGGCTCTTCACGTCGAGCGCGTAGATCCCGCCCCGCCAGGCGTCCTCCTGATCGGCGTCGGCCGCGCTGACGAAATAGATCGTGGCGCCGTCGGGGGAGTACGCCAGGCCCGCGGCGTCGACCGGCAGGTCGGTGAGCTTGCGGGTTCGTCCGCTTCGCAGGCTGTAGAGGTGGATCTGCGTGGGCGCTCCGGGCCGGAAGCCCTGACCGTCGGCCTTGTAGTGCAGCCGCGTGATGCGCCTCGGCAGGCCCCGGTCGCCCGCTTCGTCGGTCCAGTCCCCGCGGGTGGTGAGGGCGATGCGTCGACCGTCGGGATGCCAGCACAGCTCCGCGACGCCGGCCTCGAAGTCGGTCACGACCTCGGCCTCGCCGCCGTCGAGCGGCACGAGCGCGAGTTGCGGCCTGCCCTTCTCGCTCGCCTTGCGCAGGAAGGCCAGCCGGTCCTTGCCGGGGGCGAAGCTGGGCGAGGTATCGGCGAAGGCTCCGGCTGTGAAGGGGCGCTGTTCGCCGTGATCCAGGTCGAGAAGCACCACGCGCGGCCGGTAGCGCGGCGGCTCGTCGCCCTCGCCGGGCACGATGCGCGTGGTCACCGCGGCGCCCAGCCGCCCGTCGTGGGTGAGCTGGGGGTCGGAGACGAAGGTGAGGCTCAGAAGGTCCTCGGGGACGATTCGACGCGGCATGACGTGCCTCCTAGGAGCGTGACGGCGCCGAGGCGCGCGCCTGGACGACGCTGTAGACGAGGATCCCAGCCGCGACCGAGGCGTTGAGGGACCCGACCCTGCCGTGCACGGGTATGCGAACCGTGTCGTCGCAGCGCTCGCGGACCAGGCGCCGCAGACCTTCCCCCTCGGAGCCGATCACCAACGCGGCATCGCGGTCCCAGTCCACCTGGTGGGGGAGCTTGGCACCATCCGCGTCGGTCCCGTACACCCAGACATTGCGTTTCTTGAGTTCGGCGATCGCCTGCGGCAGGTTGGGCACGATCACCAGCGGCAGGTGGCTGGTGGCGCCGGCCGCGGTCTTCACGACGACGGGGGAGAGCGGCGCGCTGCGGCGGGTCTCCGTGAGAACACCGTGCGCACCGAGCACCTCGGCACTGCGGATGATGGCGCCCACGTTGTGGGGGTCGGTGAGATGGTCGAGGAGGATCACCAGCAGCCGCTCGTTGCGGCCGGCAGCGAGCGCGAAGACATCGTCGAGGGTGCTGCTCCTCGGCTCCGGGAGCTCCGCCGCCACGCCCTGGTGGGAGGTGGTCCTGAGGGCCCGGTCGAGATCGATGCGCGGCACCTCCTCGAGGGCCGCCCCGGCGCGATCGGACGCCGCTCGTAGCTCGGCGAGGGTCTGGCGCTTGACGCCGCGTGCGACCAGCACCCGTTCCACCCCGCCGCCGCGGAGTGCTTCCAGCACGGCCCTGCGCCCGTAGATGAGCATGCGACGAGTATACGGCTCAGCCGGCCGTGGGCCGGAGTGCGCGGAGTGCGGCCTCGGCGTCGCGCGCGAGCTGGGCCTGGAGGTCCTCCAACCCCTCGAAGCGGCGCTGGCCCCGGAGGAAGGCGTGGAAGCGGGTGGTGATCTCGCTGCCGTAGAGGTCGTCGTCGAAGCCGAAGAGGTGTACCTCGAGCGAGGGTGCCTCGTCGGGGAAGCTGGGCCGCGGCCCGACGTTGGCCATCCCGTCGAACGCGCCCTGCGGGGCGTCGACGCGCACGGCGTAGACGCCGAGGGGCAGGGCTTTGCGTTCGTCGGTGCGTACGTTGGCCGTCGGGAAGCCGATCGCCCTGCCGCGCGCGTCACCGCGGATCACGCCGCCGCGCGCCAGGTAGGGCGCGCCGAGCAACGCGTTGGCGCGCGAGATGCGCCCGGCCGCCAGGTGATCTCGGATGTGCGACGACTTCACGACCTCGCCCTCGAGCGTCTTCAGGCCGAAGGCCTCGAGCCGCTCCGAGATGGGAGATAGATCGTTCAGTCCGCCCGCGCGATCGTGGCCGAACCGGAAGTCCTCGCCCACGATGATGGTGTGGGGTGCGAGCGCGCGGAGCTGGTCGGCGAAACGGGCCTTGTCCGTGCGCGCGTAGGCGCGCGAGAACGGGATCATCGCCACCACATCGGGTCGGAAGGCCCGCAGGAGCTCGAGCTTCTCCTCGGCGCTGTTGAGGAACGTGGCGTGGCCGAACACGACCTTGGCCGGAGGGAAGAACGTGAGAACCAAAGCCGGGCGGCCGTGGGCGTCGGCGACCTCCCGCATGCGATCGAGCAGCATGCGGTGGCCGAGGTGGACCCCATCGAAATTGCCGACGCAGACGACGGCCCCCTTGACCGCGGCGTCCTCCGGGCTCGCCACCACCTTCACGGTTCCACCCCGAGACGCGCCAGCGCGTGACGCAGGCCCAGGAGCGTGACGCCGCTGGTCGCGAGCCCGCCGCCCTTCACGGCGTTCCACAGCTCGAGCGCGTCGCGCCACTCGACGCGCACATCCTCGCCCTCGTCCGGGGTGCCGTGGGCGCTGTGCACGTCGTGGGCTTCGAACAGGTGGATGCACTCGTCGCTGAACCCGGGCGAGGCGTAAAGGCGGGAGAGCAGGGTCAGGCGTCCGCCGAGCTGCGTCTCCTCGGCCAGCTCCCGGCGGGCCGCCTGCTCGGGGGTCTCCCCAGGATCGATCAGACCCGCTGGCAGCTCCCAGGTAGTGGCGCCGACGGCGGGACGCCGTTGCACCACGCCCAGCACGCTCGGGCCGCGCTGAACCAGCACGGCCACGGCGTCCGGATGCTCCACGACTTCCCAACGCTCGTCGAGCACCGCGACCGTGATGATCTTGCCGCGGAAGACCTCCTTACGCACGACCGCCAGCCTACCAGAACGGTCCCCGGCGCGCGTTCGCGCCGGGGACCGCCGGGACGCGTGAGCTCAGTTCTCCGGGCTGTCCGGGTTGTAGCGCAGGAAGGCGGGGATGTCGTAGTTGCTCGGGTCGTAGCTGCGCCCGCCCGCCGCGGCGCGCAGGTGCGTGGGGCGGAGCACCTTGACCTGCGGGGACTGGTCGAAGCCGGCCGCGATCACGGTGACGCGCACCTCGTCGGCCGCGTCCTCGTCGTAGGTGACCCCGAACAGGACGTTGACGTCCTCGACCTCGGTGGCCTCGCTGATCTTCTCGACGATCTCGTGCGCGTCGAACAGGGTCAGGTCCTCGGAGCCCGTGATGTTGATGAGCAGGTGCCGCGCGCCCTCGACGCCGCGGGCCAGCAGCGGGCTGTGCGTGGCGCTGTTCGAGGCCTCGTCCGCCAGCTTCTCGCCGCGCCCGGCGCCGATGCCCATCAGTACCGTGCCCGCGCCCTGGAGCAGCGTCTTGACATCGGCGAAGTCCACGTTGATCAGGCCGGGAACGTTGATGACGTCGCTGATGCCGCGCACGCCGTGGTAGAGCACGCGGTCGGCGACCCGGAAGGCGTCGGTGAGCTTGACCTTGCGGTCGAGCGCCGACAGCAGCCGCTGGTTCTCCACCACGATCAACGCGTCGACCTTGTCCTCGAGCTTGCGCAGCCCGTCGTCGGACTGGCGCATGCGCTTGGGGCCCTCGAACATGAACGGCGTGGTGACCACGGCCACCGTGAGCGCCCCGAGCTCGCGGGCCACCTCAGCCACCACGGGAGCGCTCCCGGTGCCCGTGCCGCCGCCCATGCCTGCGGTGATGAACACCAGATCGCAGCCACGGAGCGTCTCGGCGATGCGGTCCCGGTCCTCGAGGGCCGACTGCTCGCCGATCTCCGGGTTGGCGCCGGCACCGAGGCCCTTCGTGATGTGGTCGCCCATCTGGATGCGGGTGTCGGCCAGGCTGGTCGCGAGCACCTGCGCATCGGTGTTGGCGGCGACGAACTCGACGCCCTTGAGTCCGGTCTCGATCATGCGGTTGACGGCGTTGTTGCCGCCTCCGCCCAGACCGATGACCCGTATGACCGCGTTCTCGCTATGGTTCATGCTCACGTCCTCACGCTCCCCACCGGCTCAGAAGAAGTCCTTCAGGATGTTCCTGATGTTCGAAAAGAAGCCTCCCACACGGTCGTCCTCTTTGGCGTGACGCTGCGGTCCCGCGGGTAGGGTCTCCAACTGCGTCATCCCGAAGCGCACCAGGCCGACGGCGGTGGCGTGGGCGGGGCTGGCCACGACGTCCGCCAGGCCCGAGACGCCCTCGGGCTTGCCGATCCTCACCGGCAGGCGGAACCGGTCGGTCGCCACCTGCTCGATCCCCGGCATCAGGGAGGCGCCTCCCGTCACCACCACGTTGCCGGCCAGGAGCTCCAGCGCGCCCATGCGCTGCTCGATGTTGCGCTTCACCAGATCGAGGATCTCGATCACGCGGGGCTTGATGACCTGCGCCAACTCGAACGTCGAGATGCTGGCGGTGTAGCTCGGATTGGCCACCTCCAGCTCGACGTCGCGATCGGCGAGCTCGGGCAGCGCCACGCCGTAGCGGCGCTTCACCCGCTCCGCCTCGTCGGGCGGGATGCGCAGGAGTTGACTGATGTCCTGGGTGATGTGGTCGCCGCCGAGCGGGATGACCGCGGAGTGGGCCAGGGTGCCACGGCGGAACACGCCGACGTCGGTGGTGCCGCCTCCGATGTCGATCAACAAGGTGGTGAGTTCCTGCTCGCTGACGTTGAGCACTGCCAGGCCCGAGGCCAGTGCCTGCACGACCAGGCCGTCGACGCCCACGCCGGCATCGCCGGCGCAGCGCTTGAGGTTCTGCAGCGGTCCCTGCGCGCCCGCCACGATGTGGACGTCGACCTCGAGACGCACGCCCGACATGCCAACCGGGTCCTTGATACCGTCGTTGCCGTCGACCACGTACTCCTGAGGGATGACGTGGATCATCTCCATGTTGGCCTCGAGCGGCACCGCGCGGGCGTTCTCGATGGTGCGCTCGATGTCGGCGCGCGTGACCTGCTGCCCCCGCCGGATCGCCGCCATGCCATGGCTCGTGAGGGCCTTGAGGTGGCTGCCGGCGACGCCGACCCAGGCCGACGACACAGGCACGCCGGCGACCCGCTGCGCGGCCGCCACCGATTGACGGACGGAGGCGATGGTCCGCTCGAGGTTGACGACCACGCCCTTGCGCAGGCCGTCGCTCGGCACCGTTCCCTCGCCGATGATGTCGAGCACGCCGTCGGAAGCCACCTCGCCGATCACGGTACAGATCTTGGTGGTCCCGATGTCCAGCCCGACGATGATCCGTTCGTCACTCATGTGCCTTGCTCACTCCCCAGGGGTACACCGCGACGCGCCCCCCGCGGTGGCTCTCGAAGGCGGCCCACTGCTTTTCCAAGGCCTCCGCACTCGGTGTGAAAAGAGACGTCCCCGTCAATTGAATCTCGAATCCTTCTGGCGAGTAGCTTATCACCTTGGGCCCGTAGGGATGCAGGAGGCGCAGGAGCGTCATGGCCTCGTCCAGACGCGTGGACCCCCACCCCTTCAGGCGCGGCAACGTGGCCCGGACGTCCGCCGACACGCCCGGGAGGACCGTGCCGTCCGCGGCCCAGGTGATGGTGCCGTCGGTCAGCGCCGGCTGCCGTTCCCACACCATGATGGAGATGATGTCGGGCCAGTGCCGGAGGACGCGCACCTTGCGCACCCAGGGGTCGTGCACGAGGTGCCGGAGGCGGAAGCTGGTCACCCACAGGAAGGGGTCGCCGGGTGCGACGGCGGCGAGCCGGAGGACCTCGGCGCGCGACAGGTGCCGGTTGCCGCTCACTTCGACGCGCTGCACGCTCGGCACGAACCGGCTCGTCACCAGTGCGGCCGCCGCGACCACGAGCAGAGCGATCAGCAGAGCGCGCATGCATGACCTCCCACTTCAGAACCCCCACCGCCGCCACTCCAGCTCCAGCGGCACGGGCGTGCGCTCGAGGATGCGCTCGAGCAGCTCGCACACGTCGCGGGCGGTGGCGTTGCCGAGGTTCACGATGAAATTGCCGTGTTCGAGCGCGACCATGGCGTCGCCGACGCGCAGGCCCTTGAGGCCGGCGGCGTCGATCACCCGGCCCGCGCTGTCGCCCGGTGGGTTCTTGAACGCGCAGCCAGCGGACTTGACCTTGGGCTGCCCCTTGCGGGCGGCATCCACTTCGGCCATGCGGGCCTGGACGGTGGCGGGATCGGATACGCCGAGGCGGAGGCGGGCGCGCGTCACGACGGCGCCGTCCGGCAGCTCGGCGCGGCGATAGGCGAGCTGCAGGGCGCTCGCCGGGACGCGCTCGAGCCCGCCGTTCACGAACAGCTCGACCTCCTGGAGGATGTCACGCATCTCGCCGAAACGCGTGCCGGCGTTCATCGCCACCGCTCCGCCTAGCACCGCTGGAACCCCCAGGAGCCCTTCCAGGCCCGACAGACCGAGACGTTGCGCACGCCGCACCAGGCCGGGCAGCGGCGTCGCCGCCCCGAGCCACACGTCGGGCGCGAGGTCGGCGCCGCGCAGGTCGTTGAAGGCCCTCCCCAGGTGGACCACCCGCTCCGGGACGCCCGCGTCGGAGACGAGCACGTTGGATCCCGCGCCGAGCACGCGGTAGGGCTCGCGGGTGGCCTCGGCCAGACCCTCGGCGTCCTCGACCTCCCACACCTCGGCGGGGCCGCCGACCTTGAGCGTCGTCAGCTCGCGCAGCTCCACCACACGGGCGCTAGCGTGCGGCATGCGGGACTCCGTCGTCGGGATCGACCTCGCCGGCCACGTCCCCGGTGTTCGCGGACGCTGTGCCGTCGGCCTCGCAGCGGTTCGCGGCGAGCGCCCGGGCCACCTTCCAGACGTCGCCGGCGCCGAGCGTGACGACCAGGTCGCCGGCGGCCAGCGTGGCCGCCAGGTAGTTCTCCGCCGAGGCCAGGTCGTGATGGCTGGCGCGCACGCCCTGCTCGCGCAGGCGCGCCACGATGGCCTCCACCGACACGCCGGGGATGGGGGCCTCGCCGGCGCCGTAGATGTCGAGCACGATCACCTCGTCTGCGAGGGCGGCGGCGTCGGCGAGGGCGCGCCAGTGCCGCGCGGTGCGCACCCAGCGGTGCGGCTGCAACACGGCGCGCACGCGGCGCCCCGTGTCCCGCGCGGTGCGCAGGGTGGCGGCGACCTCGGTGGGGTGATGCGCGTAGTCGTCGACGATGAGGGCGCCGGCGGGCTCGCCCCAACGCTCCCAGCGCCGGCCGACCCCGCCGTACACGGCCAGCGCGGCCAGCCCGCCCGCGGTGTCGTATCCGGCCAGTTCGACGGCCGCCAGGGCCGCCGCGCCGTTCAGGGCGTTGTGGCGTCCAGGCACGGCCAGCGTCACCTCGAGCGGGGGCTTTCCGGGGCGGGTGAGGCGGAAGCGGCTGCCTTCGCCCCACAGCTCGAGCTCCTCGACGCGGAAGTCCGCGGCTGCGGCCTCGCCGTAGGTGAGGGCGCAGGGATGGTCGTCGAAGAGCCCGTCCAAGCCGCTCCAGTCGGCGCAGTACAGCAGCGTCGCTCCGTTGCCCGCGAAGCGCCGGGCGGCGGCCTGCAGGTCCTCCAGGCTGGCGTGGTAGTTGCGCCGCTCGTCGTAGGGTCCGGCGATGTGGTCGTCCTCGAGGTTCGTCATCACGGCGACGGCGGCGCAGAGGTCGGCGAACCCGGGGTCGGACTCGTCGACCTCCGCGACGAGGTCGGGCCCCTCGCCGTAGCGGACGTTGCCGTCGATGGCGGGGAGGCGGGCGCCGATCTGCACCGACGGATCGGCGCGGAGGCCGAGGAGGACGGTGGCGGCCATGCCGGTGGTGGTGCTCTTGCCGTGGGTGCCGGTGACGGCGATGGTGCGGCGCGCGGCGAAGAGCTCGGCCAGCAGCTCGATGCGTTTCATCACGCGGGCGCCGCGGCCGCGGGCGGCGACCAGCTCGGGATGGTCCGCGCGGATGGCCATGCTGTGCACCAGCACGTCGGCGTCCGTGGCGTGCGCGGCGTCGTGGCCCTCGCTCACCTCGATGCCGCGCGCTGCCAGCATCTCCAGCACCGGCCCGCCCTGGGCGTCGCAGCCGCTGACCCGGTACCCCTCGCGCGCGAACCACAGGGCCAGCGCGTGCATGCTGACCCCGCCGACGCCGACGAAGTGGAGGTGACGCGCGTTCACGAGACCGTTCCCGTCAGGCGACCGGCTGCCCCGTCGTCGGGGGCGAGCAGCGGCAGGAGGAGGCCGAGGATGCGCTCGGCCGCGCCGGCCGGGCTGCGGAGCCGCGCGGCCGCCGCAGCGGCGGCGCGGCGGGCGGGGTCGAGCAGCGCGCGCCAGGCGCCTCCGAGGTCGGCCAGATCGGCCTCCAGCACGGTGATCCCGGCACCCGAAGTCTCGACCGCTTCGGCGTTGTGGCGCTGATGGTCCTCGGCGGAGCTCGGCAGCGGCACCATCACGAGGGGCGTGCCGTGGAAGGCGGCCTCGCTGAGCGTTCCGACGCCGGCGCGGGTGATGGCGAGATCGGCGGCGTCGAAGGCCTGGGCTGCGTCCAGGTAGGGGTGCACATGGTACTCGGGGAGATCGGCCACACTTCCGCGCAGCGTATCAAACCACCGGGGCCCGCTCGAGTGGAGCACCTGGAGGCCGGGGCGCCGGAGCGCGCGGTAGGCGTCCGGCACCGCGCGGTTGAGGGTCGCCGAGCCCTGCGAGCCTCCCATGACCAGGGTGACGACGGCGGCGGGATCGAGCCCGAGCGCGCGGCGCGCGTCGTCGCGTCCGACGCGCGTCTCGCGCACCGGGAAGGGGGCTACGGCGTGGGCGCGCGCGCGCAAGTGGGCCCCGGCCGCCGGCTGCGCCAGCACCACGAGGCGGGCCCGGGGCGCGAACCAGCGGTTCACGCGGCTGGGGAAGGCGTTCCCTTCGTGGAGGGCGAGCGGCGTTCCGGTGAGCAGGGCGGCGACGCAGCCGGGGAAGGAGGCGAACCCCCCGAACCCGACCACCAGGCGCGGCTGCGCCGCGCGCACGGCGCGCACCGCCTTCAGCAGGCCGCCGGCGGCGCGGACCGCCTGACGCGGGTCGGGGCGCTGGCGGTCCCACTTGCCGGCGGAGACGCCCAGGAACGCATGCCCCGCCTCCGGGATCAGCCGCGCTTCCATGCCGCCGGCCTGACCCAGGAAGGCCACCTGCAGCCCGTGCGCACGGGCGGCGCGCGCCACGGCCAGAGCGGGGTAGATGTGACCGCCGGTGCCGCCGGTGGCGAACAGCAGATCCACGCTCCGGGGCCAGGCGTTCACAGCACCGCTCCCTCGGAGCGCGCCTGACGGTAGGAGGCGTGGATGAAACCCAGGGCGATCGACACCGACAGCATGCTGTTGAGCCCGTAGCTGACGAACGGCAAGGGCACGCCGGTGATCGGGAGCAGCCCCGCGGCCACCAGCAGGTTGAGGCACGCCTGGCCGCCGATGTAGGCGCTGGCTCCGGCCGCCAGCAGGCTGCCGGGCCCGCTCAGCGAGGCCGCCACACGTAGGCCGCGCCCGACCAGAACGATGTAGAGCGTGACCAAAGCGAGGATACCCACGATCCCGAGCGCCTGCCCGACCGCCACCGCGACCATGTCGGTCTCGGCCTCGGGGACCTGCACCGGCTCGCCCGCGCCGAGCCCGGTGACGCCCGCCTTCGCGAGCGCGAGGCGCGCGGCGTAGGCCTGGTAGCTGGTGGTCGCCGTCTGGTGCTGCCCGCCCCACAGGTCGGCGAACCCCTGGATGCGGCGCTGCAGGTAGTGGAACTGGCTGAGGTAGGGTCCGGCCACCAGGACCGCGATGAGCGCGGCGGCGGTGCTGATGGAGACGAGGCGGACGATGGTGGTGCCGGCGGCCATCATGATCGCGAAGGCGAGCGCGAAGAGGAACAGGGCGGTGCTCACGTCCGGCTCGGCGACGATGAGGCCGGCGGCGAGGCCGATCACCAACATCGGCCGCCAGATCTGCCAGTTCCCCAGGTGGTTGTAGAAGAAGGCCGTCAGGTACGCGATCACCGTGACCTTCATGAACTCCGAGGGCTGCAGTGCGATCGGCCCGAGCAGGATCCAGCGCCGGCTCTCGGACCCCGCGGGGGACACGCCGATCACCAGCACCGCCAGGAGCAGCGCCAGCATGGTCACGTAGGCCGCGGGGCTGAGGCGGGTGATGCGGCGCGGTGACATCCGCGCCACCAGAACGGTCAGGACCAGCCCCGCGGCGAAGCGCAGGGCGTGCTCGATGGCGCTGCCGGGCGCCGCCGCGGTGACCCCGACGATCCCGAGCGCGCCGAGCAGGAGCTGCACCGTCAGCAGGAGGCGGTCCACGCGGCCTCCTTCCCCGACCTGCCGGAAACGTCGGCGACGACGTCGCGGAAGGCGCGCGCGCGATCGACGTAGTCCCGGAACTGATCGAACGACGCGGCCAGTGGGGC